>Ga0111192_1022_pt1 | contig 11307 bp, 1 predicted proteins | sample DeeMarSWOR324_28_FD_80360 | JGI IMG/M metagenome (GOLD analysis project Ga0111192, IMG submission 80360) | bacterium SM23_57 | reverse complement strand
GTGATATGGAATCCATGCAAATAAGCGGCCGATGAGTTTGCCGTTACTAAGCAGATTACTCACCGGCCCGACCCGGCCCGGACGGCTGGTTTGCGCGCCCGGGAACAGGGCTATATCATTATACCGCAAACCAACAAAAAATACAAGAAATGGAGTTATAAATTATGCAACCAACAAAAAACCTAACTAAGTGGCTAATGTTAATTATCTTGTTCAGTATGGCATGCCCAACTCCCGCACAAATTATCTATGTCGATGATGATGCCGCATCTGGCGGTAACGGCCAGTCATGGGCTACCGCTTATAAACATCTGCAGGACGCTCTTACTGCAGCCACCTCCGACGAGATCTGGGTGGCTGAGGGTATATACAGACCAGATGAAAACTCAGCTAATCCAGTCGGCACCGGCGACCGTACTGCTACCTTCCAGCTTAAAAACGGTGTGGCTATTTTGGGTGGCTTTCCTAACGGCGGAGGAATACGTGATCCCGAAATCTACGTAACCATTCTCAGCGGCGACCTAAACGAAGATGACGAAACCGGGGGAGATAACAGTGAAAACAGCTACCATATCGTCATCGGCAGTTTTACTGATCCTACGGCGATTATGGATGGTTTTACTATACGAGCCGGCAATGCCAACGGTCCGGCTACTACGAACGGGTGGTACCATACAGGGCCGGGTTTGTTCAATACGGAAGGTAGCCCGACACTGATCAATTGCACCTTTGAGGCAAATAGAGCTGGATACTATGGCGGGGCGGTATACAACAGATTGGGAAGCTGTCCGAGTTTTGAAAATTGTCTCTTCCGTGATAACTGGGCCGCTGATATCGGTGGAGCTATGCGCAATTGGAACAACAGCTCACCTACTTTATATAATTGTACCTTTTGCCAAAATATCTCCCTGCAATCCGGCGGAGGGATATATAACGATCCCGATTGTAATGCAACGATGACCAACTGTATTTTCATAAAAAATATATCTGTTGGCGGCTTCGGCGGTGGAATGTATAACAGCGGTAATCCGGTCCTGATAAACTGTCTCTTTAACGGTAACTCCGCCGGCCACCTAGGCGGCGGAATTCAAAACGGGGAAGGCAGTCCCACTCTGATCAACTGCACCTTCAGCAACAATCATGCATACCTGCGCGGAGGAGGACTTGCTAATGGGATCGGCAGTACTAATCTGAACAACTGCATTTTTTGGGAAAATTCAGACAGTGTTGGGACGAGTGAAGTGGCCCAGATTTACCTCGATGATGTAGGAATTCCGGTCATCAACTTCAGCTGTGTTCAAGGTTGGACAGGCACTTTGGGGGGTATAGGTAATATCGGGAACAATCCATTCTTTGTTGATATGGATGGCGCCGATAATGTTCCTGGAACAGCCGATGATAATCTGCGTTTGCTGCCAGGATCACCCTGTCTGGACACAGGTGATAATTTAGCCATCCCTACTGAGATTCTTACTGATCTGGATGGCGACGACCGTATCTTAAATGAAATCGTGGACATGGGGGCATACGAGGGTCCCGATCAGGGCTTTATATTAAGTAATGAGTCAATCATAGTTAAAGAAGGATTATTAAATTCGTTTTCGGTGGCATTAGCGATGGATCCGCAGGGAACTGTAATAGTAACTGTCACATATGTACCAGGTGATCCCGACATTTCGATACTCTCTGGTGCTTCGCTAGAATTTAACTCAGAAAATTACTTGGTTTACCAAGACGTTACCTTGACGGCAGCCCAGGATATTGATGATATCAATGGTATGGGCTTCATTCAGGTAAGCGCTCCAGGAATTTTATCGGCTGGAGTTACTGTCTTCGAAGATGATGATGAATCGATGCCATCTATCCTTTTTGTGGATAAGGACGCCGCCGGAACCGGTTATGGAACTGACTGGGTCAATGCTATTAATGAACTTAGAGATGCTTTAAATCTTGCAGCCACCCATCCTGAGGTTTTTGAGATCCGCGTGGCCCAGGGAGTTTATACTCCCACATCGCCTGGGGGTGATCGAGAAGCGACTTTCTGGCTTATTTCCGGTTTGACTATCAAGGGCGGCTATGCCGGCTATGGCGAACCAAATCCCGATGCTCGCGATTTTGATCTGTACGAGACCGTTCTCAGTGGCGACCTGAATTTTAATGATATGGGGGATTTGTATGATCCCACCCGAAGTGAAAACAGCTATCACGTACTCACCGGCAGTGGAGCCGATGAAACGGCTGTTTTGGATGGTTTTACGATTAAAAACGGTAATGCCAATGGACCTGGCACCTACTGGTACTATTCGGGTGGCGGTATGTTCAATACCACCGGCAGCCCATCAATATATAATTGTATCTTCAAAGACAATACCGCTCAAAGGTGGGGTGGCGCAATATACAATAGAATAAACAGCGATCTACACTTATTCAGTTGCACCTTCAGCAACAATTCAGCCATAACGCAAGAAGGATGGGGTGGCGCTATCCGTAACTATCAAAGCAGTCCTACATTTGACAACTGCACCTTCAAAGGCAACTCCGCAAAATACGGCGGTGGGATTTACGTCTCCGATAATAGCGATCCAGTACTTACAGATTGTCTCTTCGAAGATAACACGGCAACGGTAAATGGCGGTGGATTTTACGGATGGGGTACTTCCAACACCCCGCAATTGTATAATTGTGATTTTATCAGCAACACAGCTTTAGGCGTAGGCGGCGGGATGTACAGTTATTGGTGCACCCCAACCATGGTTGTTCATTGCCAATTCATTGATAATTCGGCAGTGCGAGGCGGCGGAGTTTATAACGGCGAAAGAGCGGGAGGTAGTTCCACTTATAGCAACTGTTCCTTCATTGGTAATACAGCTTCCGATAAAGGGGGCGGCATGCGTAACAATATTGAAGATCTTATCCTGATCAACTGCACCTTCAATGGCAATTCAGCCGGTGTTCATGGCGGCGGCATCGCCAATTTGGTCAGCAACATAACTATGACAAACTGTATTTTCAGCGGCAACTCGGCAACCTTGGATGGCGGGGCGCTGCATGACATTGATAGCGACTCGACACTTAGCAATTGCACTTTGAGTGACAACATGGCCGGTAATGATGGTGGGGGGATTTACTTCGATGGAACTTATACCTTAGTTGCCGACACAGCATCTGAGTTTTCCGGTTTGCAGGGGCAAGATAACTGGTACTATGGCTTTTATGATGGGATTGGAACCGTTCCTTATTCGACATCGGATTTTGAAGTGTTCCCGTATTTTGGTGAGACACAATACAAGTTCAGTTTGCCAGCCCACTGGTACATTGACGATTCGATTTATGGGAGTGTACTCTGGGATGGAGGTTGGCACCCGCATGGATCGCCCGAACATTGGGTGGTTCGACGTTGGATAAGTGAAGTAGCGGGAACAATAAGTATTAGAGGAACTTTACGAAAACTTGACGATGGTGGGGGAGACGGTATTATGGGACATATTATAATAGATGGTGAAGAAGTTTGGTCCCAGTATGTTTCTTATGACAATACAGCAGGAATTGATTACAATATAATTGTCGGTGTAAATAAAGGTTCCTATGTAGATTTTGCTGTTGCCCCTAATCAAAACTCAGATTACGACAGTACAAGTTTTACCGCAGCTCTACAACAGATATTTCCCATGAACTTCACAACAGTCAGCAACAGTATCCTGTGGAACAACACGGCAAATAACGGTTCACAGATTGCACTGGTCGATAGTAATATTCGATTCGAGTACTGTGATATTCAAGGTGGCCAGACGGATATATTTGTTGAAGGTCGCACGACCATAGACTGGGGTAGCGGTAACATTGACGTCGATCCATTATTTGGGGATCCGACTAATGGAAATTTCTATCTAAAAAGCGTGGGCGGAAGATGGGATCCCAGTGCAAATTCAGGATCTGGCGGCTGGGTGACTGACGATGTGCATTCTCTCTGCATCGATGGTGGCAATCCCGATATTCCAGTTGGTGAGGAACCCATTCCAAACACGAATAGGCTGAATATTGGTACCTTCGGTGGGACCAAGTTTGCCAGCAAATCGGGAATCAGGATAGGAGACCTAGCTGTTACATCAGTAATAGCAAATGGGATGGGATTAGCTGGCCGTGAATTGCCGGTAGTTTGGGATGTGGTTAATCTTCATTCAACCGAATCAATTGGAGTCGGTTTTTTCGATGCGATTTATTTATCGAGTGACCATATGTGGGACTCAGAAGATTTATTGCTCGGGATAATCCAGCACGATGGCTTGATTGGTCCGGGAGAAAGTTATCAAGTAAACACAAATGTAATATTGCCTGGTGTACTGCCGGGCTACTATCATATTCTTATTTATACCGATTACGATAATCGTGTCGATGAACCCGAAGGTGAAGACAACAATATCACTGCTAGTAGTATGATCTTCGTCGATGTCGAACAATTAATTCCAGGTGCCCCTATCTATAGTGATTTTACGGAAGCCGAAAGGGCCAGGTATTACCAAGTCAGTGTTTTCAATGATGAAGACCTGGAAATAATCCTTGATGATCTCGACGATATCGGAGTTAATGAACTGTATGTCAGTTTCGGGAACATTCCTGCACGCAATCGTTTTGACTACCGTCATACAACAGATCGTGCACCTGATCAGATGGTGCGCGTCCCCGGAACCTGGGCTGGTACGTATTACATCTTGGCCTATGCCAAAAGTGTACCCAAGATTGTCCCATCTACCTTTTCTATTCAAGCTAAATACCTGCCACTGCAAATCAACAGGATAACGCCCGAATATAGTGGAAATACACAGATAAGTACTCCCACGGTGACGATATACGGATCGAAATTTCACCAGAATGTTAACGTCCTCTTGCGCCGCTATGGGCATACGGATATTTTTGCATCCGGTGTAACTTGGGTGGATACTGGAATTATCTTTGCTTGGTTTGATCTTAATGGGGCATATGCTGGAATGTGGAACCTTATGGTAATTAGTCCCGACTCAGAGCCCCTCTCTGTCCCCTTTACCATAATCGAGGGTGGCGAGCCGAAATTGGTAACACGCCTGATCGTACCCAGTGCATTAGGATATCACCGGCGTTCGACACTCTGGATCGAGTACACTAACGCCGGCGATGCTCCGATGCCGGTACCGCTGCTAAGACTCCATGGCAGCCAGGATGCCCTGTTGACTGTGGACGAGTCCTTGAATGGTCCGGGATTATGGACTGAATCCCCCCCAATAGGCTTAACCGATACTGTGCATGTGCTTGCTCTGGGTTCCGGAATTGATCCAGGAGTATTGAATCCCGGTGACTCTGGTCATATTCCTGTGTATTATCGAGGCTGTAAATTACCTTGGGATTTCTCCTATCCACCTATTGAATTCCAGCTCGGGGTACTTGAGGAAAATGATATCACTCCTATTGATTGGATCAAGGTTGAAGCCGAGGTTCGACCTGATGATATTGCCGACGACTTGTGGGGAGTAATCTGGCCCAACATTATGTTCCAGATAGGTTCCACCTGGGATGATTACCTGAAAATGTTGACTGAGAACGCCAGATACTTAGATAATTACGGCAAACGAACTCATGTTGTGCGCGAATTGTTTGCCTTGGAAATGGCTAAAGCGACAGGAGCTTTCATGTCATCAAAAACTTTGGTATCAAAGGAGGATGCTTACTGTAATACCCCAGGATTACCTCTTGTTTTTCATCGAACATATGAGGACCCACTCCAACAGCGATTTCATCTTGGTCCATTCGGTAGGGGCTGGTCGCATAACTATGAATATTCATTGAGGTGTCCGGACGACTTTACAGTCTTTGTGGAAGGTCCGGACCGCACCACAAGAACATTTACTCGGAACCCAGGCGGTGCCTGGAAAGCAGGACCGGGAGATTATGGTATCCTTGAAGAAATGGCCGATGGAACGTATGCGCTTAGGGAAAAAGATGGATTGATCCATTCGTTTGATTCTAATGGGCGCCTAATAAATATCGAAGAGAGAAATAGCAATTACATCACATTAGTTTATGCGGCGGACAAACTGACAGAAGTAAATCATTCCAATGGCCAGAGTTTTACGCTCGAATACAATATGGATGGCCGGATCTCCAATCTAACAGACCACGCTGGATGCCAAACTCAATATATATACAATAGCACGAACCAACATCTTATCAGTGTGATAGCTCTAGGAGGTTTAACAACTGAATACGAATACTATACGGTCGCTGGTGCACCAACCGATCATGCTCTAACTAGAATTACTTTCCCTGACGCCACCCACATATACTATGCTTATGATGCACAAGGTCGGCTCATTGGCCAGTGGCGTGATGGTGCAGCAGAGAAGATCGAATATATTTATGAATCCTTCAATAAGATACTCGTTCGTGATGCTGCTAATGCTACCACCACTGTACTATTCGGTCTTCCGCAACAATTGTCTGAAGTGATAGATCCTCTTGGTAATGTGATGTCTTTCAAGTTCGAAGAAGACCAAACAATCATAACAATGCCCGATGGATCCATATACAAGTCAATTTATGACAGGCTTGGTAATCTGATTGAAATTAAAGATCCTCTAAACTACAATATCATGATGGGCTATACTACTGCCTATAACCGGCTAGCGTGGCTCATTGATCAGAACACAAATCACACGGTTTTTTCCTTCGATGATCACGACAACTTGACTGCCACTATCCGTCCAGATTTAAGTAGCGAAACATTCACTTACAATAATTTCGGTAATGTTATAAGCCATACTAACCGTCGAGGTCAAACCATTATCTACACCTACAATAATCTGGGCCAAATGACAAGTAAGAAATATCCTGACGGTAGCACTGTAACATATGACTACGATTCCGTCGGTCGTCTGGTAGCGATCACGGATATTTCGGGCACGATCTGGCACGAATACGACGGTCGCGGATTCCTGACGCGAATCGAATACCCTGACGGCCATTGGTTTGTCTTTACGTACAATGATGCAGGCCAGCGTACCCAACGAGTTGGTGACGATGGTTATCTGCTCAACTACTATTACGATGAGGCAGGTAGATTATGGCTGCTCACCGACGGGGAAGGTGCTGAGATTATCCGCTACGAATATGACACCACTGGTCGTTTGATTCAAGAAACAAAAGGGAATGGTACTTATACGATCTATGGATATGATATTGCAGGCCAGATTCTTAGCCTGATGAACTACGCGCCAAACGGTGAGATCCAGTCAAGATTTGTCTATACTTATGACGAAAACGGCAACCGAACCTCAATGACAACAACGGAAGGAACGACTTATTATGAATATGACGCTATCGAGCAACTCATCGGTGTTACCTATCCGGATGGGCGGCAGGTCACATATGTATACGATCCTGCGGGTAACCGTATAGTTTTAACTGAAAATGGTTCTGAAACTATCTATTCAACTAATATTATGAATGGTTATACTGAAGTTGGCGATATAACCTACACATATGATGCTGATGGCAATATGATCTCAAAGACCGACACTAACGGTACTACTATATATGAGTACGATGTAGAAAATCGACTCATTAGAGTCATGGCCCATTTTGGTGATACTTGGGAATATATTTATGACGCATTGGGTAACCGCATCGCTGTTTCCTATAATGGCATCTTGACACGTTATGTCTATGACACCATGGGCCTGAGCGATTTGGTTATCGAATACGATGCCGCAGGAGACTTGACAGCACGATATATTCATGGCCTCGGTCTTGTGGCACAAGTTGACGGCTTAGGTAATCCTGCGTTCTATACCTTTGACGCACTGGGGAGTACGAGTGAAATAACTGACGTCGGAGGTGCTGTTCTTAATAGCTATGCCTATGATCCGTTTGGTACATCCCTTGGCAAGTCTGAGGCTATCACAAATCCATTCGAGTTTGTTGGAAAATACGGTGTGATGAACGAAACCAATGGATTGGAGTTTATGCGGGCTCGGTTCTACAATCCTGAATTAGGCCGTTTTATTTCAGAAGATCCTGTCGGTTTAACAGGAGGTGATACTAACTTTTACGCATATGTCGGGAACAATCCTGTCAACTGGTTTGATCCGAGCGGCAAAATTTCACCTTATGTTGGGTGGAAAGATGGGCCAGAGTTTGGATTCAAAACTCCACTGCCGGGTCAAGGGGATCTTGATCCGGGTAAAAGTAAACCGGAACAGTTCGCGGATATGTACCGGGATCTGAAAAAAGGTATAGATGATAAGTTATTTGGTAAGCCCATAAAATTACCAAAAGACTGGAAAAAGTGGGACTTTGAAAAAATTAAAAAGTTAGATCCTGACGTCGACTTGGAAGATGATGCAGAATCTGAAAATGCTCGGTCTGAGGATCCCAATCTTAAGGTAGGACCGGCTGGATCGGGCCAAGAAGGTTTTGTTGACCCTGATCAGTCAATGCTGTACACGATCTATTTCGAGAACGAACCGGATGCTACCGCCGCCGCATTAAATGTGCAGGTCGTTGATCAACTTGATAACGATCTGGATTGGGCAACATTTGAATTGCAGGAAATAGGCTTCGGGGAAAACCAGGTTATTATTCCCAGCAGTATGAACTATTACTTCAACAAAACCGGCATGGAAATTGATGGCTGGACGTGGAATCCTGAACAGGGCTGGCATACTGGCGAAACACCATTGATGGTGGATATCAACGCTGACATAGATATCACAACCGGACAGGTGATCTGGAGCATCAATGCCTATGATCCGGAGACTGGCTGGGAGCCGGATGACGCCTATGCCGGTTTCCTGCCGCCGAACGACCAAGAGGGCCTCACGCATCGTGGCGAGGGTTACGTAACATATCTTATCAAACCCAAGGTGGATTTACTAACCGGCACTGAGATCACCAACCAAGCGAGTATCATCTTTGATGTGAATCCCCCTATCGAGACCCCCCTGACATTAAACACTACCGACAACGGCGCACCTCGAAGCCACGTAAAACCGCTGTTGACCACCAGCACGACACCATTTGTAGTAGAGTGGATTGGCGAAGATGATGAAGGTGGTTCAGGTGTCGCCAGCTATGATGTCTATCTTGCTGTGGACGGATCGCCATTTAATTTGTGGTTGAGTACGGCAGACACTGCGGCCGTAATGAAGGGCCAACTCGGTCATACCTACGCCTTCTATTGTGTGGCGACCGACAATGTTGGCAACGTTGAAATCCGACCAGCTTTGCTTGACACAATAACAACAGCCATAGCTAGTCATCCTCCCGTTGCCGACGCCGGTGATGATATTCAAATCGTCCGTTCTGAGCAAGTTCATACCGTTATCCAAGGGAAAGCGACAGATCCAGATGGCGATGTATTAGGGTATCGTTGGATCGAAGGTAGCAATGTCCTTATTGACTGGAGGGGAGTCGGATCGGACTGTGCAGCATATTTGGACCTTTGTGTAATTCCTTACTTTTCAACGGGGGACCATACTCTGATATTGGAAGTGTACGATGGTGAACTAACGGTTTCAGACGAGATGATTCTGACAATCAATAACTCGGCTCCAGAAGCCAACGGAGACGTCTATACTATAGATGAGGACAATATCCTTTCTGTTAATATACTAAATGGTGTTCTGGCCAACGACTACGACATTGATGAAAATTCACTCTCAACTAATCTGATAAGTGGACCAGCAAATGGCACACTAGATCTAAATGCCGACGGTTCATTTACCTATTCCCCAGTTGAAAATTATTATGGTTCCGTTAGTTTCACCTATCGAGCTTACGATGGAAAACTTTACTCAAACGTAGCAAAAGTTGTTATCACTGTAAACTCGGTAAACGATACTCCAGTGACCAATGATAACACTTACACTGTGGACGAAGATAATACCTTATCTATTGATGTCGTTAATGGAGTGCTAGCCAATGACAGTGATATAGAAGGAGATTTGCTGTCAGCCATACTGGTTAGCGAACCAATAAGCGGAGAATTAACATTGTATGAAAATGGGTCATTCATCTACACTCCCCAAGATAACTTTAACGATTCCGTGAGCTTCACCTATAAGGCCAGCGATGGTCAGGCAGACAGCAGTAATGTCGCGACGGTGTATATTACCATAAATCCGATTAATGATCCTCCTGTTGTTGGTGAGATCATAACGATCAATGAACCGGTTCCGGTAGGTACAATGGTTAACGCCCGTGCTGACTTCACCGATGTTGATATGGATGATACTCATACTGCCGACTGGGATTGGGGCGACGGGTGTATTGATAAAAATATACCAGTCGAACCGGGTGAGATCCTTGGCGGTCACATATATACTTCATCAGGTGTCTATACCCTAACGCTCACCGTGACTGATAGTGCCGATGCTTTCGATTCGGCCACATACCAGTATATCGTAGTCTATGACCCAACGGGCGGCTTTGTCACCGGCGGTGGCTGGATCGACTCGCCAGTAGGAGCGTATGTGCCTGATCCTGCTCTAACCGGAAAAGCTACTTTTGGATTCGTTTCCAAGTACAAAAAAGGAGCGACTGTTCCTACGGGCAATACGGAATTCCATTTCCGAGTGGCGGATATGAAATTCCGCAGTACCAGCTATCAGTGGTTGGTGGTCGCCGGCCCCCACGCCAAGTTCAAAGGTTCAGGGACCATTAATGGCAGTGGTGACTATGGGTTTATGCTCACGGCGACCGATGGGCAAGTCAATGGCGGTGGTGAGTCGGACAAATTCCGTATCAAGATTTGGGACAAGATAACTGAAAGTGTTATATACGACAACGAGTTAGGAGAAGCGGATGATGCGGATGCCACCGACGCAATAGAAGGCGGTAGCATTGTGATACACAATAATTAATATGGTTCGGATGCTGATAAGTCCACTATCTTACTGCGAGATTGCTGTAAATAAAGCGTTTTTTTGTAAGGCGAAAGGAAACGAAAAATATAACATCATAAGTTAACTTTGCCCACTATAACCGCGAAAGGGTTGTGAGTCTTGAATATCTCGGGACTTACAGCCCTATTTTTATCTCTAATCCTGTTCATGAAATATCATTGGAAAATGTATCTTTCTGATGCTAATATGATCGGCAGGTTAATCCGAGCCGAACCAGCATCGGAAAATGAAAGGAGGTTTTATTATGAAAAAGCTGGTAAGGCTTTGGAAACGACCGTGTCAGAACGGTCAAACATTCAAATACGTGCTCATCTGGCATGATGAGCGAGGCAAAGAACGATGGCAAACCTTAAGTTGTCAAGACAGTCGCTAGGCG
>Ga0111192_1021_pt1 | contig 11349 bp, 11 predicted proteins | sample DeeMarSWOR324_28_FD_80360 | JGI IMG/M metagenome (GOLD analysis project Ga0111192, IMG submission 80360) | bacterium SM23_57 | reverse complement strand
AGATCGTATTGGTGATTGCTTTCTTAAAAAAAAGATTGATCTCTTTTCAAGAGATAGAATTGTCAATTATTTCTTGGGAAAAGATTGCAAATTCAGGGCAAATCATTGTGCAGAATTCGCAGTTTACACACTTATCTTCTTTGCCCGGAGTGATTTCTGGGTAGTGATAGCCCTTGTTATTAGTTTTTTCAGAGATCATCAAAACTTGAGTAGGGCAGAAGTGTAGGCATAAATTACAGCCTTTGCAACGTTCGGGAATGAGATATACGATCCCTCGAGGGATGTTAGTTTGATCTAGATTTAAAGGAATGCGAGAAAATACTCTCATAACCCTTTGAATAAGGGATTTCCCAGGAGGAAATCAAAATGGGTTGAAGGGGTTATGCCTTCAACAGGTGAATTGGGCTGATTAATCAGATAAATCAATTAAATTGAGTTAATGATATTGAATTAAGTATGGTTTATGACCGTCACGGCTTAATAGTATCGAAAGTCATGAAACCTTGGTGCTAAACATCATGTCCCCTTATTTATTGGATTTTTCGAGATTCGTCCAAACGGATCATCCCAATGCCCCCAGAGTGAATTTACGATCATGCAAATTGTTTATTGCATCAGCGATGAACTTGATCGCCTGTTGGATCTGATCTTTAGATGTTCCCCGCCCGACAGAGAAACGGACTGTCCCAATTGCCCACTCAATGGGAACCTCCATGGCTTCTAGAACAGAAGAAATATTAACCTGATCGGAATGGCAGGCTGAACCTGCTGAAGCAGCCACATGATTTGAAAGCAAACTTAATAAGTCTGTGGCGGTAAGGTTTCGAATACTGATGTTTAATGTATTTGGTAAACACATCGTCGGATGACCATTAAGCCGTATGCTTTCACTTCCGAGCGTTGTTTTTAACCCCTCGTAAAGCATATTACGGAAATCCCAAAATTCAGATTGTAATTTGTCTATATCGCGTTTTGCTATTTGGCAAGCTTCCCCTAATCCAACAATTTCTAATGTGTTCTCTGTTCCAGGACGAAGACCGTTTTCATGATTAGCACCAAACATGAGTTTTTCCAATTGGATGTTATCGTCAATGTAAAGCGCACCGACTCCCTTTGGTGCGTAAAATTTATGTCCCGCAATAGAGAGTAAGTCGACTCCCAAACGGGTTACATCAACGGGAATCTTTCCGATCGTCTGAGCAGCATCTGTATGAAAAATGGCATTATACCGGTGAGTAATTTCGGATAGCTGCCTAATGGGTTGGATGGTTCCGACCTCGTTATTGGCGTGCATTATCGTAACCAAAATGGTTTGTGATTTGATATTCCTTTCCAAATCTGATGGATTAACCAGACCATATTGATCGACTGGCAATATGGTAAGCTCGAATCCTTGCAGGGCCAACCATTTACAAACTTCAATCACAGCTGGATGTTCAATTGCCGAAGTGATGATGTGGTTGCCGCGATGTTTATTAGCGAAGGCTGCACCACGGATCGCAATATTGTTGCTTTCAGTACCTCCACTGGTAAAAATTATATTCTTGGCTTTACAATTCAGCAATTTCCCTACTTTCGAACGAGCTTCATCAATTGTTTCTCTTGCTTGGTTACCAAAAACATGACTGCTGGATGGATTACCGAAGTGCTCAAAAAGAAAAGGTATCATAGCTTTGGCTACTTCTGGATCGATAGGGGTTGTAGCGTTGTAATCTAGATATATAGGTTTCATCATAATATCCTTATTGAGCTGCAGATTTCCCGGCTAACCAACCTGTAGAAAACGCAGCTTGCAGATTATAACCACCTGTATCTGCATCTACATCGAGGATCTCACCTGCAAAATATAGCCCCCGAATCAAACGCGATTCCATTGAACGGGGATCGATTTCTCGAGTATCAATACCGCCTGCAGTAACAATAGCGTGTCGAAATCCTCGATGGCCAATGATCTTCATACGGAAGTCTTTCAACCATAACCGTAGTTGCTTGCGTTCCTCGGCTGTGATTTGATTGCAGCGTTTATTATCTGGAATCCCTGTGAGATCCATACATACCGGAATCAATCTGACAGGCAGCAAGTCCTTTAAGTAAGTGTGGAATTGTTTTTTCCCATTTTTATCGAAATCACGTAGTAGTCGAGTGTCAAGTTTCCTATGGTCCAATGCGGGTTTTAAGTCAATCGAAATCTCAACTTTAGAGCCTTCTCTTAAAGCGTCCACCACCTTCCTGCTGATCGTAAGGATAATTGGACCGGAAACCCCGAAAGTTTTAAAGGTCATTTCACCAAATTCTTGGAGGATTTTTTCCCCATCTAACCACACGGAAACACTGATATTTTTTAAATTCAAATCTTTTAACCTGGCAGCGGTTTTATCAGCGGTTTGTAAAGGAACGAGAGCGGGACGAATAGGAATGATAAAGTGGCCAACGCTTTCTGCCAAACCATAACCATCTCCAGTTGACCCAGTACCTGGGTAAGAAGCACCGCCTGTGGCTATTATGATTTTTTTTGAATAGAAAGCTGTGTCCCCAGTTTTAACACCGATGACTTGACCTTTTTCGACCATAATTTTATCCACAGGAGAGTGCTTTTGGATCTTAACATTATTATTTTTACACCATTTAAGGAGTGCTTTAACGATATCTACTGAACTACCACTCTTTGGGAAGACGCGACCGCCGCGCTCGACGACTGTTGGTACTCCGAAATGGTTGAAGAAATCTATAAGGTCATTTGAAAAAAACTGGTGGAAGGCTTGACGTAAAAAGGGACCATTTGCAGCAAAATGACCAATGAAATCCTGGATTTGAGCTGTATTGGTAAGATTACAACGGAATTTGCCACTTATGATGATTTTCCTTCCAGGCTGTTCCATTTTTTCGAGCAATAATGTGTTTGCGCCTAATTCCGCGGCTTTTCCCGCAGCCATTAGGCCAGCCGGCCCACCTCCTACGACGATGATTTCATACGATCTCACCAGTTATTTCCTTCCCGATTTCACGATCAATGGTTCTCTACCAAAGATCAAGGGCAGCCATTCGTTGTGCAGGCTCTGGTCAAAAAATGTATTCATACCCGGACAAAAAATGGTTTATCCATCATCCTTTTGAATAAACTACCCTATTTTGGTAAACTATATAAAATCGCTGGAGCAGCTCCTGCTTAGCGCTCGATTGTATCCCTTTGGCGACATTTAATCAATGGAATTCTCACGAGTTATGCATAGAAAACTTATCAGGAAAATTTATGATCACATGGGTCCTGCTGACAGAGCTAGATGGAATATCATAAAGGACGGGATCCAGAGAAGGATGACGATCCAATGACACGACAAAATTTATACACCCGATTTTATGAAATTATTCATCGGATCCCAGAGGGTAAGGTAGCGACCTATGGTCAGGTTGCTACGCTGGCTGGTTATCCGGGTTACGCTAGGCAGGTAGGATATTCGCTGAATTCAATACCTGAAAATATTGATGTGCCCTGGCATCGGGTTATTAATTCAAAAGGGCAGATCAGCATCCGGAAAGGTGGCGGGTATGATATGATCCAACGCCTTATGTTAGAGAAAGAAGGCGTGTGTTTTGATCATAAAGACCGTGTACCCTTATCAAAATACCAATGGGTGCCTGATCAGTTAGATTAAGAGGTATCAATAACCCGGTAATCAAGCGATAACTTGATGGTTCCCTATATTTCAATGGAATTGAGACCCGAAAAACCCCAAATTTTCTCTAAATTCTCTAATGATAAAAATGTGGGGAAGTAGTATATTTATCGAGAAATGTCGGTAAAGGTAAAGATTATTGGAGGTGGACATGGTTAATACAAAGACTCTCTCGGATTTAAGTCTTTTCGAAGGATTACCAGAGGAAAAATTGATGCCGATTGCTCCTCTTTTTGAAGAAATTGATGCAAAGGCGGGCGAGGTGCTGTTTTGTGAAGGTTGTGAAGCGGATAAATTTTACATTCTTCTTGAGGGCAACGTAACTTTGTCAATGAAGTTAACATCACGACCAGAAAATTTGGTCCTTGGTATGATCAATAAATATGGTCAGAGTTTTGGCTGGTCAGTTATCGTGACGGGCAAACATTATACTGCTTCGGCTGAAGCGAAAGAAGATTCTCGCATATTGGCGATCAAAGGTAATGATCTGAAAAAATTTTTAGAGAAAGATCCCGAGGTCGGATTTCCTATTGTGATGCGAATGGTTGAAATTGTGAGCAGCCGATTGCGATATTACCGGGTATTATTAAAAACCTTCTAAGTATCAAAGGTATAGCTCTATTTTTACAGGGTGTTCATTGACACCCTGTTTTTTTGCGGGGTTGTTTCCTTGATATTTTCGTTAGAGTGATGTAAAGTAGGTGTATTAGAAATTTCATTGGGAGAAACATCTGGAAACAGGAAGGTGTTCATGGGAAGAGTGGAATTGAAAACTAGAGTATCACAAGTGCTTGGATTTTCAAGGATAATCCTCAATTTAATGTGGATTGTAGTCGGTGTTTTAGGCATCATTTATGGTGTTAAAGGTTTCGGTTATGTTGAAGTTTCAATAATGAATAACCTTAGTATCGCAGATTCAAATATTGAAATCCTGAGGAATCTTTTGGCCGAATCGATTGATATTGTAGAGACCATTGATCAATCCATCGCAACGATTGAGCAAAGCAGTATTGATGCCAGCCTAGGGCTGATTGACACACGCCCAATGATTACAAAAACATCCCAGGTAGTAACACAGGATATCCCGCTTGCTTTAGATGAAGTACAAACATCAATGCCGAATGTGATTCGTGCTGCTTCCATGATTGATCAGACCTTATATATATTATCCATGTTCAGGTTTGGCCTGCCAAACCCTTTTGGAGAAGATATTGAAATAAGTCTGGGCGTGGACTATGATCCAGAAATATCCCTTGAAGATTCACTTGCCAGAGTGTTTGGCAACCTGGAAGGAATCCCTGAGCGTATGCGTTCACTCGAAAGTGATTTAAACATGGCGGATATGAATTTAAACACTTTGGGTGAAAATTTAATAAATGCAGCTTATGATTTAGATTTGATCAGAGCCCAGGTCGCAGATATTATCCCTGGAATAGAACAACTCATCGCAAATCTTGAGACCCTCCAAACCGGTCTGCAACATACCTCAGATCAGCTACAACAACGCATTGATGTAGTCCAAAATTTTTTCATCGGGTTAATGATACTTGTTATCTTGAGTCAGGTGCCTTCGATGTATATTGGGTATCTCTTGACTAATGGCTATTCTAAAAAGAATGATGAGAATGGTGAAAGGAAAAATTGATGTCGAAAAATTCTGTAAAAAATATCCATTGGTTAGGCCACGCCAGTTTCCGTATAGATGGCACAGATGTTACAGTCTATATTGATCCCTGGCAAATTAGTGATGAGTCTGTACCCGCAGACTTAATCTTAATTACGCATGATCATCACGATCATTGTTCTCCAGAAGATGTGGCAAAAATTCAAGTTCAGGATACCACTATCGTCACTGTAAAAGACGCAGCCGATAGACTTCAGGGAAACGTGGTTGTTATCCGCCCTGGTGATTCATTGAATGTAAAAGGTGTTCCCATCCTCGCTGTTCCAGCATATAACGTAAATAAATATCGAAGCCCTGGTGTCGTGTTCCATCCAAAAGAAAAGGGATATGTTGGTTTTGTTATTACTATGGATGACCAGAGGATTTACCATGCAGGCGACACGGATATCATTCCGGAAATGTCTGATTTCGAAGCAGATGTCGCGTTGCTGCCTGTCAGTGGGAAATATGTAATGACGGCGGATGAAGCTCTGGAAGCAATTCGGATCATTCAACCAGAAGTCATCATACCTATGCATATAGGGCGTGGTATTGGTTCACAGAATGATGCCGAGAGAATCAAATCAAAATCGCCAGTGCCTGTTGTAATATTACCAATAGAGAACGAATAACAAGAAGACCAACCTTTTGGTTGAAAATATCGTACCTATTGATCACCTTTCAATTACTCTATGAAGTGGATGAACAGGTTTTGTTGAGGTTTCCAGCGTGATTTTACCCTTTATGTGAAAATGGCGAGGCATCTTAATGGTCAACATTCGAGTTCATTATGAAGATCTGAAAAATAAGATCCATTTCCATAATTACCGATACCATGTAATAGATGATCCGATCATCAGCGATTATGAATATGACCAATTACTACAAGAATTACAACAACTAGAAACGGAACATCCTGAGTGGATTACACCCGATTCTCCAACTCAACGCGCAGGGGCTCCTCCTGCTGAAGGTTTTGCAAAGGTACAACATCCAGCACCGATTTTAAGTCTGGCGAATGCGTTTGATACAGATGATGTCCGTGCATGGCTGGAGAGAATAAATAAACTAGATAACCGGGTGTTGGATTCTGCATTCATGGTTGAACCAAAGCTTGATGGGCTTACTGTGGTGTTATATTATCGAGATGGCCTCTTCGTTCAAGGGGCAACCCGGGGAGACGGTGAAATTGGTGAGAATATAACTACAAACCTGCGAACCGTAAAATCTCTTCCATTGAAGATTCCCGTTTCCCAAAACCTTGAATCCGAAAATCTAACATCATTTCAACAAAACTTTGGTGTACCTGGCATCCTTGTTGTGAGAGGAGAGGCATTTATCCATATATCGGCCTTCGAAAAACTCAATGAAAAACTGGCATCTTCTGGAGAGAAAACGTATGTAAATCCTCGCAATACCGCTGCAGGTTCTCTGCGGAACCTGGATCCGAATCTAACGGCTACCCGTCCCTTGACCTTACTAGTCTACCAGATAATTGCGTTTGAAGATGCCGGGAATTTAATGCGTCAGCCAGAAACACAAAAGGAAACCATTACTTACCTGAAGTCCCTTGGATTCCCAGTTCCTGAAAGTATCTATTGTAACAATATCGATGAGGCTATTGCGGAGTGTGAGCGGTGGGAAAGCATCCGAGATGAACTTGATTATCAAATTGATGGCATGGTCATTAAAATCGATGATCACCGGCTATCAAATGATCTTGGTGTGGTTGGTAAAGATCCTCGAGGGGCTATTGCTTACAAGTTTCCTGCTCAGGTCGTCACAACCGAGTTGCTGGATATCCGGGTCAATGTAGGGCGTACTGGTGTGCTGACTCCATATGCTGTGCTAGAGCCGGTTGAAGTTGGTGGGGTAATTGTACGCCAGGCAACTTTGCATAATTTTGATTTTATCGATGAGAAAGATATTCGCATAGGCGATCGAGTTCGTGTAAAACGAGCTGGAGATGTCATCCCGTATATCATTGGCCCCATCGAAGATTTGCGGACGGGCAAAGAAATTCCTTACGTCCCACCAGAATCATGTCCTGCTTGTAATCAACCCGTAGAGAAACTAGATGGGGAAGTAGCTTTGTATTGTGTAAATATTGGGTGCCCGGCTCAATTAATCAGGAATGTTGAACATTTTGTCTCTCGGGCTGCAATGGACATCGTAGGATTAGGAATCAAGATCGTCGAACAACTGGTTACTGAAGGATTGATCCATGATGTTGCTGATTTATACACTCTTGAAAAGGAGTCGCTTTCAAAACTAGATGGTTTTGCGGACAAGAAAGCCGACAATCTCCTTGAAGCGATTTCCGATTCTAAAAATCAGTCTCTTAACCGATTATTGACCGCACTCGGGATTCGTGGTGTAGGCGAATCGATAGCAGGAGATTTGGTTCGTATTTTTCCTTCACTCGACGCTCTTTCTGCTGCCACGTTTGATGAATTGCAGGATATCGAAGGAATCGGTCCAAACATTGCCGGTGCAATCGTGGATTGGTTTGGGAATCCAATTAACAAAATGGTATTAGAAAAACTCAAAGCGGTAGGAATTTGGCCCGAATCACAATATCTAAAGGAGGCAGTAGATATCTCGCCGCTTTCCGGGCTAACGATCGTGGTAACAGGATCGCTTACGCAATTTACTCGGAACGAAATAAAGGAAGTCATTATCTCCAATGGAGGAAAAGTTACTGGAACTGTTAGCAAAAACACTGATTATCTGGTGGTAGGAGAAAATCCTGGTTCAAAGCTGTCCAAAGCTCAAAACCTGGGAATACGAGTGATCACCGAAACTGAATTCCTAAGCATGGTTGAGTTTAATTGACAATTCTCGTAGCGTGAACCCCACGAAAATAGATCTTCAACTGGGGTAGTGTTTTCGTCTCCCTTTATTCTGTCAAGTCATCCAAGTCATCTTTGAACAGCGTTGAATTTCCGGGAAAAAATATGGTGGTATTCTGTGGTCTTCTCGACAAATCCTATTGGATCAGGTTCTTCGGAAAAGCTGTGGATCGCCTCGACTCCCCCTGTTTTTCCGGTGAATCCGCTTATACTTTTTAGAAAAAATACATTTAGTCTATGTTAGTCGTTCCAAATGTATAAAGTGATCCTAAAACCTGGTCGTGAGAAATCGATTATACGCCGGCACCCGTGGATTTTTTCTGGTGCGATTGCCGAAGTAATAGAGAATCCTGACTCTGGTGATACAGTTAATATTTGCGATTCGAGGGATAATTTCCTGGCTTACGGAGCATACAGTCCCGAATCACAGATTCGGACTCGTATATGGACCTGGGATCGAAATGAAAAGATAGACAGGGAGTTCTTTCGCGCGCGGCTTCAAAAAGCAGTCACGCTTCGAGAGTCTATTCCGGGGATTATAAATTTAGATTTTATCCCCACCGAGAAGATTGGGGAATATGACGAATCTCAAGTATCAGCATTTCGATTGGTACACGCAGAATCGGATGGCCTTCCCGGACTGATCGTCGATCAGTATGGAGAAGTTCTTGTGATGCAGGTTTTAAGTGCGGGAATGGAGAAATGGAGAGATGTAATAGCTGAATTGCTGCTTGAATTAACCAAAGCAAGACATATATTTGAGCGGTCAGATGCCGAAGTCCGTAAACTTGAAAATCTTGTACAGCGAATTGGACCGGTTAAGGGTGATCCTCCTGAAACCATCGTCATCAAAGAAAATGGCTTATTGTTTAAGGTATCGTTGATATCTGGGCAAAAAACTGGTTTTTATCTGGATCAAAGAATAAACCGCAAATATATTCAGTCATACGCGGCGGAGAGAAATGTATTGGATTGCTTTTCTTATACAGGTGGTTTTTCTCTGAATGCTTTAAGAGGGGGCGCAAAATCTGTAACTGCAATTGATGTTTCAATTGATGCGTTGAATATCGCACGCGAAAACCTCGAGTTGAACCACTTGCCAACAGAAAAAATCCAATGGTTGGAAAAAGATGTATTCCAGCAATTGCGGAAATTTCGAGATCAGGGAGTCCAATTTGACCTGGTTATACTAGATCCCCCAAAATTTGCCCCCACATCTTCACAGGTTCATAAGGCTTCAAGAGGATATAAGGACATCAATCTTTTGGCCTTTAAGTTGATTCGTTCTGGAGGAATGTTAGCGACATTTTCTTGTTCAGGTGGCGTGTCACCGCAATTATTCCAGAAAATTGTTGCCGATGCAGCTTTGGATGCCGGCGTTGAGGCGAAGATTATCCAACAACTTTCTCAAAGCCCTGACCACCCTATCGCCTTGAATTTCCCTGAGGGGGCTTATCTAAAGGGTATGCTGATTAAGGTCGAAAAGTAGGAAATAACAAATGCAGCAATCCATGAGGCCTTTTAAGGCATTTTATTTCTTTATTTATGTTGCCCTGGCATTTTTGGCCCCATTTTTGACATTATATTACGAACGATTAGGCCTGGATGGAAAACAAATTGGAATTCTGGCTGCACTTCCATCTGTTATTACCTTTATTAGTGCACCAATATTTGGTGCATTGGCTGATGTAACCCAAAAACATAAACGTATTTTGGGGGTTTCAATATTACTCGTTGTTGTCGGGGTCTTGATCATCTCGCGCGTTAAGACCTTTTTGAGTTTGATCCCTGGTGTCTTTATTTACGCATTTTTTTTCGCGCCGGCATTACCGATTATTGATCGCTCTGTTTTAGAAATACTGGGCTCGAAAAGAGATCAATATGGGAAATATAGGCTGTGGGGAGCTATTGGTTGGGGCACAATGGCGCCATTTGCGGGGATGATTGTTGAAAAACAAGGATTGAATTGGGCGTTTTACGGATCCGCAGTATTTTTTATGGTTTTATTTTTAATTTCACAGCAGGCACCTATTCTGACTGTAAATCTACGTGCTGGGTTTTGGAGTAACCTGGGCAAATTGTTTTCCAGTTGGCGAGTAATCGTGTTTTTTGTTGCCATCCTTATGAGTGGAATGGGACTTGCGATGATCCATCACTACTTATTCTTATATCTCGATTACTTAGGTGCGAATGCTGTTGCCATGGGATTGGCATTGACGATAGCTACAATTTCCGAATTATTCATCATGTATTTCTCGGACCGATTATTAAAACGCTGGAAACCACGGGGATTAATCCTTTTTGGGTTGGTGATGATCTCTATTCGGCTTTTTGGTTATGCCTTTGCAAGTACCCCTGGACTAGCACTCGGACTTCAACTGCTACATGGCCCAACATTTGCATCTATCTGGATGGCAGGCGTTGCTTATGTGGCAGAAATCACTCCTCCAGGTTTAGGAAACACAGCTCAAGGGATGTTCAATGGTGTCATGATGGGGTTGGGTAGTGCTTTAGGTGGGTTTTTGGGAGGGTTTCTTTTCCAGGCCATAGGTTTCTCGCAAATGTTTGCTTTTACAGGAGCAGCCGTTTTTATTGGATTTTTATTATTTGGATTAGGTTGCCGTCAGAATTGTTCGACAGAAATCGTTTAAAGAGTGTGAGGATTGTTTTTCAATCTACAACTGAAGCATCTCAAGAACCAACACTGGTTCTTTTTATGGAATTGAGCTTTTTTTCCTCACAAGAACTGAAGGGAAATGTATATGGATGAAAGAAGAAAATTAAAAAGGCGTCACATCATGTTCTATGCTCGTGTTTTCGACCGGAAGACTGGGAAACTGTTAGGATATCTGGGAAATATCACCACGGAAGGAGTTATGGTGATAAGTGATATGCCCATAAAAATGAATGAGAACTTTAAATTGAGGATGGACCTGCCAGAGTACATTTACCAGAAACCAGTTATTCACTTCCAGGGGAGAAGTTTGTGGTGTAAAAGCGATATTGATCCTAGTTTTTTCAATACTGGATTTCGTTTAATGAATATCAATCCAGAAGATCAGAGTATTATTATGAATTTCATCGATGATTATGGATTAAGAGATTGATAAAAAAATAAAGTGATAAGGGTATCCCAGCGAATGTGGGATAAAAAATAAAG
>Ga0111192_1092_pt1 | contig 11498 bp, 12 predicted proteins | sample DeeMarSWOR324_28_FD_80360 | JGI IMG/M metagenome (GOLD analysis project Ga0111192, IMG submission 80360) | bacterium SM23_57 | reverse complement strand
CATGAATCGGATGCCGCTTGTCACTTGTTCTCAACGGAGGAGGTGGAATATCATAACTTCTCCGCCACGTATGCACCAATTCCAAGCCATGACGTGCTGCCGTCTCGCGCTTGTTCAATCCCTGGAGAGCCCCATAATGTTTTTCATTCAACCGCCACGTTTTGTACACCGGGATCCACATCAAATCCATATCTCCCAGTATGATCCACAACGTCTGAATCGCGCGCTTCAACACCGAGGTAAATGCCGCATCAAATGTGAACCCTTCATTCCTCAAGGCTTCCGCAGCCTCATGCGCCTCTTGGATTCCTGTGTCGGTTAATCCTATGTCCGTCCACCCCGTGAAACGGTTCTCCTTGTTCCAAATACTTTCTCCGTGTCTAATTAACACTAACCTCGTCATGAGCTTTACTCCTTACTCTATCGGTGCGACCAGAAGAATACACCTGGTAGCATATTGATACCCAGATGCTATCCAGAATAGACCTGCCAGGCTTCGTCAACAGTTCTACCTTCTACCGTAATAGCATAAATAGCGTTTGTCATTCGAACCGCCTCATCAAACCCCTTCTGATGTATATTTCGGCCGGTTGCGTTGCCGGCTACACCCGAAATGTGAATTTGATCATATAATTCCTGCAAAAAATCCCGTGGTGCTTTGCTCGACCCACCTGCACACACCACCTTAGTGCGCCCCGCCGCCTTCACCGCTTCTTTCAGGATTTCCGCTGACGATTCCCCCTCCCGCTTGGGCGCGTTCACCTTCACAAAATCACTGCCCAAACACGCCGCCACACCAGTGGCACCCGCAATCAAATGCGGGTCCTTTTCATTGACCACCGCCTGCCCACGCGGGTAAATCCACAACACCGTTACCAATCCGTTCCGATGTGCTTCATACACCGACTGCGCCGCTTGCGTGATCATTGCCGCCTCGAATTCACTGCCCAGATAAATGGTATATCCAACCCCATGAATCCGCAGCCCGCTGGTTTCACGAAATTCCACCACCTGTTCTACATCGATCATCTGTTCGCTGTATGGATCCACCTGCTTCGTCTTTACTAAATTCGTCTTGGAATTCAGCTTTACCAAATATGGCACATCCGGATAATCCATCCCATACCGTGCAATCAATCCAAGCTGCGCCGCAAACACTCCAATCTTGCCCTCATCCGCAATCCGAAACAAATGCTCCGGATCAGCATCATCAGAATGAATCCCCTCACCATAAAAATCATCGTTCAAATGTTCGATCTTCTGATCACCAGCAAACAGCATCAACCGCCCGCTGCCCCTAGTAATGTCGTGATAGTTCTTCTGGTATACGTCCCGCGCATCGGCAGGAACATCAGCAGGTACCGTTATGTCAGAAACAGCCATCATTATTCTCCTTTAACATTGCAATGATATAATTACCCCAAAAAAATCTCAAATAATGGTATAGACCAACGCCATCAACCGCTTCTTGCCGGAATCTGCCAGACGTCGAACCGGTCGAATGATCCGTCCCATCAACCCGGACCACTCCACCCCATAGCCTAAAACCCTGATAGCGATAATAGATGTCACTGCATTACTGACGAATAGTACAGCCGTCACCGCGGGCACCACGAACGCCAACAGTATATCAGGTGTCATTGTACATCACCATAACACCTTGTCTAATATAATTAAGCGACTTCCACCAACTCAATATCGAATGCCAAATCCTTGCCCGCCAAAGGATGATTGGCATCGATGGTCACACCGGCGTCTGTGACATCAGTCACCGTGACAATCATAATTTGTCCTTCCTGCTGGCCAAGCTGCATCTGCTGTCCTTCCTTTGGTTCCAAATTGGCCGGAAGCTGTGCCCGATCTATCGTCACCTTCATGTCCTCGCGACGCTGTCCATACGCCTGGTCTGCAGGGATATTAAACGCCTTCGTTTCACCGGGCTCCATCCCGATAACCGCTTGCTCAAATCCCGGTATTACCTGACTTTCACCTATAGTAAACTGCAGGGGTTCGCGCTCCTTGGAACTATCGAATACCGTCCCATCCTCCAATGTACCCGTGTAATGAACCCTGACTGTGTCCCCATTCTTGGCTTTTGCCATGATTACCACCTTCCTGTGTGTAAACATTGGTTTACATGTAAAATTCAGGGCTCACAACACGCGCACTAATCCGCGAACCACAAACCCTCGTGCTAAATGAAGATATTATTGTTCTACATTTAACTCCTAAATTTGTTCCAGCCAGCTTTGGAATCTGCACACTTTCAAACTTTAAACTTCAACGCTCCTTCCGGACAAATATCAATACACCTCCCGCACGCATGACAATCCGGCCTTGACTTTTTCGTATCCAATATCGACCGCACCGCCGGACAATAACTGTCATCCACACACATGTCACATTCCGTGCATTTATCCTTGTTAACCTTCACTCGCACAATCGACACATGCTCTAATATCCACGTCAGAAGCCCCAACGGACAGATCAAATAACAAAACGGTCGAAATATAAACAACCCAGCAACCAGCACAACCCCCAACACCACCAATCCGTACCACTCAAACCCCCAATGCAGTGTTTCAAACGGATTAAAATAAGCATACGTCTCAATCCCCGCCGCAAACGCCACAATCACAAATACTACAAACAACAAGATCCTAATAGGATTGGTGATTTTAAACGGCAACGTAACCTTCGGAACTGGAATCCGGTTCACCAACTCCTGCAATGCCCCAACAGGACACACCCATCCGCAAAACGCCTTGTTCCCCACAATCGTTAATACCGCAATCGTTGTAAACAACGATAGGAACACCAGCGGCACAAATCCACGAATTTTCAAAAACAAAAACGGCTTGGTTACGATACACATCGGACTGGGATGAATCGCCATCCCCCGGGCAAACCACCCCAACGGCACCATCCACAACACCGCGAACACAAAGAAAATCACCGGCAATAGCACCGTCCTCAACTTCCGATTCACCCAATTCTTCGCTAACAACACCATCCCAATCGCTACAAAAATCGCACTCATCCACACCCGCGGCAGCAACCAAAAATCAAAAAATACCATCGGTTTCCGGGCTGGTTCCTCTTCCGCAAAAACCACACTCGTCAACACCAACAGCAACACAACCAATAATACGATCCTCACCCAAGTACCGGACAAACGACGAAACCTATCCAACTTCTGCCTCCTTTACGAAATAACCGCAACAATAAACAACCAGAACTCTACTTCCGCTTTAAACCAATGAAATCTAACAGTTTTTTACGCTCCCTCAATGACGGCAGTCTGCCCTCACTAACAAATGAAATATCTTCGATCGTATAGAACGCATGTGGGTTATATTGTTGAATAACGTTAACCATACCCGGGATCTCTTTCCGCTTGATAATAGAAAAAATCACCTTCACCGGTCCCCGATTCCCCTCCGCTGCCACATCGGTCACGCTGAATTCTTTCTCCCGGAGATGCTGTAATAACTCCGCGGCATCCCGATTGGTAATCACCCGTATCAACGCCAACCCCATCGCCAGCTTATGTTCAATCATCAACCCCACGTAATTCCCCATCGCAAATCCAGTTGCAAACGCCACAAACGTCACCGGATTGGTCAGGTTCTTCATAATCTGACTGATTGCCAATAACCAGATTAACACTTCGAAAAATCCCAGCACCGGTGCCCAAACTCGCATCCCCTTTGCGATAAAAACAATACGCACCGTCCCAATCGACACATCGATGATCCGTGCGCAAAATATCAGCACCGGCAACACCACCCACTTCCAAACCTCAGGTGTAAATATCGACGACAAATCCATCGAAAAATCCTCTCAACTCAACCAGCCACCATAACATCACTTCCATTAGACATTGCACCCCAAACTATGCCAATGATCGACAATCACTGGCTGTCCAGCTAAAAATATTCTTTTACAGATCGTTGCTCACTCTATCTCCCTTGCATCATCTGCATCATATCCATCTCGACATATCCGTTTGGCACCTTGAATTGCGAATCTGGGATATCCGTCTTCGTCACTTTCGTCACGATAGTTGTCTCGGGTCCATCTGAGCTGTAATGCACATGCTTTAACGGATATCCCCGCATAAAAAGCTCCCGATACGCCTGGGACGATTCATAACTACCGCCGCCAGTCCTCATCTCCACCATCTGGTGAAACTTGTCTTGGTCATATTCTTTGTTAATCTCCACATCCTCAGCAATCCAAATTTCATCTTTCAACGTTCCATCGACCATCACATCGTACTTCGTCGCCTTATACCCAGCGATAGTCTCGGTCTCTGAGGTCTTCTTCACTTCCAGATCATCTCGGATGTAATTTTCATATACGCTTTCTGCTCATGCATAATAGCGTACATTTCCCCTTTTTCCAAATCGAATATCACATCCTCTTTCTCATCAATCATCATCTTATTGTCTTGAATATAAAACACCGGCTTAGACTGTTCCCCACGTGAATCCGTTGCAACCTCCTCAATTATCCAACCAGCCACAGCCTGCGCGACCGCAACCATAATGACGATAGCCGTGAAAAATCCTGTCCTTTTCATAACTCCTCCAGGTTTAGTGAATTGCGAATAAATCGTGTTCTGAACCGATCCGCCTCCGTTGGAGCGCGGGACCCAGCTCCGTGGCATGGGCATGGCTTAAGCCCCCTTTAGTGGCCCGCCCATGATTGGGTGAAATACGGGCAGGAAGCCCGTGCCACTTTCCTACTTTCACACTTTTGTACTTTCACACTACTTCAGTAAAACCACCTTCCTCGTCTGCACATACTCCCCAGCAGTTGTTTCCAGTCATCCTGACCACAGGGAAGGATCTCTCTTATCTTAATAGCTCAACTTTCCTTACCTGCTGGTACGCCCCGGCATCCATCCTGACAAAATACACCCCACTTGTCATCCCCCCTGCATCCCACACCACCTGATGCCTCCCCGCATTAACAAGACCATCCACCAATGTTCCCACCCGCCTCCCCAACACATCATACACATAAATCCTCACCTTCCCCGCCACCGGCACATCGTACGAAATAGTAGTGACCGGATTAAACGGATTGGGATAATTCTGCTTTAAAGCAAATTCCCCCGGCAAAGCCCCCTCGGACCCGAAGTAAGCGTGAAGGGCGATTTCAACCACAATTGGAATAATAACCTGAGGCGTGACACTATTATTGTCGATCACCATGTCCGCATAATAGACATCACCAACCGTCGCCGTATCAGGGATCAAGAATGACACCGTGATCGGCTCTGTCATCCCCGCCTCGACCGTTCCCTGCTCCGGATTCGCCCACACCCAGGGTTCGTCAGGATCATCGCTTCCCCCGCCAGGTATACTGATCTCGAACTCCAACGGACCATTTCCGTTATTCGCAATATGAAAAACTTCATTGTGAGGAACGCCTTGCCACAAAGCAAGTTCGATGGAGGTCACATCCACTTCGATCAATGGCTGAGTCAGATAAAAATCCATCGTGGTGATGCTATCGGACACAATCACCACACTATCCTGCACAGTATTGTACCCGAATGCGGTGACAACAGCCTCATGTGTCCCTTCCTGAATTCGATCGAGACGATAGAATCCCGTACTATCCGTGGTTCCACTGCTATAAAGAACGGAGACTTCCGCACCCTCGATAGGCACATGTGGAATCAACTCTTCATGCACATATCCCTGCAGTATCCCCGGAGGGATGCCGCCCGGGAAGTTCGCACCCAAGTATGCTTCCGCACGATAGTTAGTGCCGTCATACCCACCAGCACTGACAACTTCACCATTACCAATCCAAATGCCGGTGTTGCAGCCCAAAGCTTGAGGTAACGCGATCTCTTGAATCCAAACGTTCGCTACAGGATCATATAACTGCACCGCATTCGTCGCCGGCCAGCTACCATAACCGCCTCCGCCTCCGATCGACATCACATAAGTCTCGTTATATGTGAAACTAAACAAACCGAAATGCACCGCAATCGGGATAGGGGCTCTCTGATTCCAGGTATCCGTAGCCGGATCATACTCATAATTCGTGTTCGCAGTCCCGGTTTGCGTGCCGCCCATCATGTAAAACTTGCCATTCACAAACGCACCGCCAGCATATCTCATGACGATTGGCATCGGGCAAATCCCTTCCCACACGTTAGCGGCAATATCATACCGGTACGCAGCCGGATCAGAGGAATTGCCTCCCGCCGCATAAATATAACTGCCGCCATCCCAATCAGCGGTTATGGCACACAATGACTGAGGATATGGTGCCATGAACTCCCAGGTGCCAGTCGGCCCGCCACCAGTAGGCGTAAACTTCTGAACTTCATTCCCGTAACTGCCGTCATACCGACCAATAATGTAAATGCTTTCATTCACCGTGACCCCACACCAGTTACATTCCCCCAATAATGGAGGCGTGGAAGGTTCCCACTGCTGCGTAGCAATATTGTAGACTTGACCTACATTACTGTTATGCCCACCAAAACAGTACACATAGTTTCCGATATGTCCGCTGGCAGCCCGATTGAACACCGTAATCGCGCTGCTTACCTGCATCCAAACCACCTGATCCAATCCCCACAAAGAATAGCTGTTCTCTATCGGTGATCCCCCAATCGGCGGCTCATCCGCCGAAAATTGCGTGAAAGGAACCTCTTTCTGGACAGTATCAGCCACTGCAATCATCACCCATACCAGTAATACTGCACTCAGAGACCCAGCCAACAGTAATCTGTTCATAACCACCTCCGCGTTGTCCACCCCTCAGCAGAGTTCACAGGATAGGGCGGTCGTTTTCCGCGCTGTCATGTGTCCCCACGTGACAGCGCGTTTCTTGTTCTACACGGTGTCCCCACTTCTTAGATCAACTTACAACTTGTAACTTGTGACTTGGTAACTTCTTCACGGATTCCGAAGCCTCCACACCATTATATTCGCCCCCATCTTCAACGCCGCCATCCGCTTCTCCACCGGATCGTTATGCACATCCGCATCCTCCCACCCATCCCCCAAATCGCATTCATACGTGTAAAACACACACAACCGGTCCCCCAAAAACAACCCCAATCCCTGCGGCGGTTTGCCATCATGTTCGTGGATCTTTGGCAATCCATGGGGAAAATCGTACTGACTGTGATAAATCGGATGCGAAAACGGCAACTCTACCCACCGAGATTCCGGAAATACCCTGAGTATCTCTTTCCGAAACGTCTTGTCCATCCCATAATTATCATCCGCATGCAAAAATCCCCCCTGTTCAAAATACTCCCGGAGCCGCACCACTTCATCATCACTGAATTTCACCGTCCCATGTCCGTTCATATATAGATACGGATACCGGAACAAGTCCGGCGATAGAATTTCCACCACCGCTTCCCGTTCCTCCGTTAATATTGACGTTTTCTCCCGCACAAACCCTAACAAATTCGGAAGCGACGACGGGTTCGAATACCAATCGCCACCCCCAGCATATTTCAACCGTGCCACCGTAAACAAATCACCCGCCCCCCACACGCTACTACCCCACACCAACAACACCAATAATAACCATTTAAATCCGCTTTTCATAGAATCAAACCAGCTAAATTAGTACTTCATCCATCCGCTAACCTTGAAAATAAAAAACCGGTTCAGAGCGATGGTCACGTTCCCGATGGGGATAAAACCTGATAACACATAATATTATCACCGCACTAATCCGGTTATCTCTTGGACTCTGCCAGCCTACGGCTTAGTCCCCGCGGCAACCACTGTATCAATGTATACTTGCGTGCGAAGCTGCTCTATCCACTCCTGGAACACACGGTCCCGCTTCTTATTCTTAGCCGTCGCCTCGATCCTATCCCAGTCCTTCTCCAGTGACATCTTCCGTTGCTCCTGTCGGTCAATCACCTGGATAATATGAGCCCCGAATTCACTGAGAAATGGCTGCGATATATCCTCCACCTCTAATCCATGTACCGCCTTCCGGAATTCAGAAGGCATATTTGCCACTTCATACCAACCCAAAAGCCCTCCCGCTGGCGCAGTATCCGCGTCATCGGAATACTGCTTGGCTGCCTCCACAAACGAATCCTTGATGAGTATCTGAGTCCGCAAAGAATCCAAAAATCTAAGTGCCTCCGACTCATCCTTTTCACCAGTCTTCAACCTCACAAGGATATGACGAGTCTGTATCTTCTCCCCACGTCGCCAATCCAGCCGAATAATATGATACCCAAATTCCGTCTTCACCGGCTCGGAATTTTCACCCTCCTCCAACTGAAAAGCGACTTCCTCATAAGCCGGCACCAAATCCCCGCGCGCCGTCTCCCCCAAATCTCCACCCTTTTCTGCGGTTCCCGGATCATCCGAAGACTCACGGGCAACTTCCTCAAAATCCCGCCCGTTCTGAATATCACGATATAACTCCCACGCCCGGTCTCTGGCAACCTCTTCCGCACTTCGTGACGGTTTGAGTTCCCGCAAAATATGCCGGATTTTTACCCCTTCTTCCAATTCCGGTAACGAATCCTGATACGTAGCCCAAAACGCTTCAACATCACCGCGCGCCACTCGTATCTGCTGTTGTTTCTGCCACTTCAACCGATCGATCATCATCCCCTCCCGGATCCGTTCCTTCAAATCCCTCTTTAATTGACGAATTGGCCGGCCATACACCTCCTCCAACCGCTCCACGGAACCCAACTGCCCCACTTCACGCTCAAGTCGGCTCTCCAACTCCTGTTCCACTTCCCGATCTTCAACCTCAATAGAATCCTTGCGCGCCTGAATCAATAACACATGGCGGTCAATCAACTCCAACAGGATTTGTGACCGGAGTCGCTCCAGTTCCGCGTCAGTTAGTCGACGTTGCTCCTGTTGCAGCAGAAACTGAGCATACGCCTCCACTTCCGACATCAACACAGGCTCGTCACCCACCACCGCCACTACTTTGTCTACCAGCTCAATGCTGAAGCCAGCCATCGCCAGAGTGCACAACACCAGAACGCTATAAAGAAAATTTCGCATTAATCATTTCCTCCTTGGGAGGTGTCTGATCCACCTGATAACAAATCCTCGTTCACTTCCACCGGATACCTGGAACGAAGCCCTTCCAAATACCGGGCAAGGGCTTCCTGTCGATAAATAGCTATCAAACGGGCACGGACTTCATTAGTTACTTCCGGCAGGTCTCGGACACTTCCGGCAGGATACCGCCGGTACACCTTAAAAACCGCCCAGCGTTCACCCAACGGTTCCTCACCGGTCACCGCACCAACGCCCATCCCAAATATCTTATCCTCCAATGCGCCAAGTTCCCCGCGAGAAACCACCACACTATCTTCACCCCACAAATTAATCTCGCCCGCCATTATTTCGGAAAAATCCGCGCCATTCACCCATGCCGTCCGGGCACTGTGCGCTCCGTCTCTGTCTTCACTCACAAAATACCCCATCAACACTTCCTCGTCCGAACGTATAAATTCTGACTGGTGATCCTGGTAATAATCCTCTATCACAGAAGATGTCACTAACGTATCCGTCAAGACCTCTTGATCTAACAGCCGGGAAATCAACACCTTCCGACGGTAAGCCTCCACCGCCCGGTCCACCCAGCTGTCCTCCTCTAGGTGCTGATGATGAGCCTCTAACAGCAGGAGTTCTTCTTCTACCCAACGATGCACAAATTCTTCAGCCGCCAATTCCTTCAAGGAATCCGCCAACGATTGAGGAATCTCCTGCCGCATTCGCTCCTGCGTCAAAATCCGCCCCCCCACGCGGGCTACTACAACTTCGTCCTCCGGTGCCCCGCACCCCCCCAACAACGCCAAGAACAACACCGACAAACATATATTCAACGATTTCAACGATCACGAACCTTCCTTAGTATCCGGCTCAGCCCCCGTTATCACTGGCTGATCATCCTGGGGAAATAAATGCGCAACCTTGTCCTCAAATATCTTGATCCGATTTCGCTTGCGAACCTCTTCCAACCATTCATCGCGGATCTGCTCCCTTCGCTCCTTTTTCAACGCCGCCCGAGCATGGTTTTTAGATTCACCAAATGTCTTTTGCCTTGGCGGTAATATCTCCTGCAGTTCGATGATCGAAAAATTGCTACCGGTGATAATCGGTCCCGCTATGTCCCCCACCTTCTCCAGTTGAAACGCTTCTTTCCCCATAGGCCCATGCAGTCGCGCGTTGAAAGGTCCCACCAAACCGTCGTTCGTCTTGGAGCTCTTCTTTTCATTATACTTCTTGGCTAACTCAAGAAAATCCTCACCGCGCTTTGCACGCTTGGCAATATTTTCCGCTTTTTCCTTGTCATCGTAGATATAAATCTCCCTTACTGTTCGCTGAGGGTCCGTCATATATTCCGACTTGTGTTCCTCAAAATAAGCCAGCAATTCCTCATCGGAAATCTCCAACCGGTCATCTACCATCGCCTTCTCAACTTGCCGTGAGACAATCGCCTCTTTCGCCTCCCGTGCGGTACGCTTCACTCTGGGCAAATTATAAATCCCCTCCTTCCGTGCCTGATCCTTCAAAAATCCCACAATCACAATCCCGTCGATCACGTCCGTCAACGACTTTCGATCCGGGAATTCCCGGCCTCGTGCCCGAGCCGTAATCGTCCTCCCCAGGCTGTCCAAGTCAACCGTACCCCTATCCCACCTTGCCACAGTCAACTTCTTCTCGTCTTCTGTAAAATTTTCGAATGGTGTTTCACTCTTCGGCGCCGTCGGATCATTCAACCGCTCCACAACCATATCAACCGTGATGGTATCATATTCCATGCTTCGCACTGCCTTCAAGCTGTCCACAAAAGCCAGGGATGCATCCCGAAGCTGCTCCCCCATCATCCGCGGCGCAAACTGCTCCAGCTGCGGCTTTTCCTCCTCGAACGTACCGCGACCCGGTACCGGACGACGATCCTCCTGTTTGATGATATGCCATCCATAATCCGTCAACACTGGTTCTGACACCTCCCCGGAATCCAGCGCAAATGCAACCTCCTGAAACTCGTCCACCATCCTCCCCCACGTGAAATACCCCAAATTTCCGCTGTCCGCCGAAGAAGACTCATCCTCACTCTTCTGCGCCGCCATCGTTGCAAAATCAACCCCCGTCGCTAATTCCGCAGCAATGGCATCGATCTTCGCTTTCCCTTCTTCCACTTCCGCAGAATCCTCACGATCCACTACCCGGATCATGATATGCCGAGCTTTGATCTCATTCGCTTGTTTATCATAAAGATCCCGCAAAAACGCTTCATCGATAAAACGCGACATTATCTCACGCTTATACAATTCCTCCAAAGCAACCCGTTCCGCCGCCTGCTCGCTCTGCAACACCGCATCCGGCAGCTTGTCATAACCCTGCCGATACCCATCGATCACAATTAGCTCTCTCTCTATCTGTTGATCCAAAATCTCCAGCCGTTGCTCCAACGGCAATGTGTGTGGCCCCTGCGCCCGGTATCGGTTG
>Ga0111192_1020_pt1 | contig 11536 bp, 4 predicted proteins | sample DeeMarSWOR324_28_FD_80360 | JGI IMG/M metagenome (GOLD analysis project Ga0111192, IMG submission 80360) | bacterium SM23_57 | reverse complement strand
TGTCCTTTTATACGAAGCATTTCAAGATATCGAAGGGTCTCCAGTTTTTCCATGGATACTAAGTAATCAACTTCTCCCTTCCCGATCACCGGTGATTTTACCCACTTTGCCCAACGAATATGGCTGTTCACGCTTCCTCCACGCTGAGACATCCCATGGATTTCAGCTTTTTTAACATCATATCCGGATTCAACACCAACTTCTGCTAAAATGTTGCTTGCTAACAATACACCCTGTCCCCCAACTCCAACAACTAAGAAGTTGATAGCCTTCATACATTTACCTCCATTCTCCCCAGGACCTCCTCTCGATTTCGAATAGCGCCCCGTGCACACACTTGAGCACATATATCACAACCAGTACATAATAACGGGTCAATTTCTGCCAGGTATCGTCCTGTTTTCTTATCTTTCTGATCCGAACGAAGAATAGCTGGGCACCCAATCCTGAAACACAAACCACAACCATTACAAGTAACTGGATCAACTTCTAGCGCCAACCAATCTTCTCTTACGCTTGGTAGTAAAGCACATTCACGCTCTGCGATGACCACTGCCGGTCCGTCAACACGTAGTGCATCCCGGATCGCCTTTTCTGTTTGATTTAAATCATATGGATCAACTTTGAAAATATTGGCGATTCCCAACGACCGTGCTAAGTCCTGGAAATCGATTTGTATGGTTTGTTCCCCATTGAGTGATTTTCCGGTTCCTGGATTTTCTTGATGACCGGTCATTGCTGTCGTCCGGTTGTCGAGGATAATTGTTACCGTATCGCTTTTGTTGTAAGCAACATTTAACAATGCTGGCATTCCGGTATGGAAAAATGTCGAGTCTCCCAAAACCGCAACATTTTTTTGCTTGACCCCTGCTTTGGATACTCCATGTGCTACACCAATACTGGCACCCATACAACCACAGGTATGAAGCGCAGACAATGGGGGCAGATATCCCAACGTATAACATCCAATATCCCCATTTACAACTAATTTTAATTTATTCGTAACCACAAATACCCCTCGATGAGGACAGCCGGGGCAAAGGAGGGGTGGACGCATCGGCAGTTTGGGGATCCCTTTTATCGGCTGAGTATCTTTGGACTCACCCGGGGACAACAATCCTGCATTTATGGCACAATTCCGGATAACTGTTGGACTCAATTCACCAACTCTCGGAAAGATATCACTCCCTTCAACCTTGATACCCATTAACCTGATTTCCTCTTCTATAAAGGGATCCAATTCTTCGATAACAACCAATCGCTCTACTTGATGAGCGAATTTCTGAATCAGATTTTTGGGGATAGGATACGTCATTCCAAGTTTTAAAATGGATGCATTGGGGAAAACCTCTCGAGAATACTGATAGGAAATGCCATTTGTAACAATCCCTATTTTGGGATCTCCCATTTCCAGCTGATTAAATTGGAAAGTTTCAGAAAAATCACTCAGCTTTTGGATACGCTCTTCAATTACTGGATGCCTTCTGCGAGCATTACCAGGAACCATAACGTATTTTCCACGATCAACTCGATAATCCCGTTCTCCATTTGGTATTTTGGTTACCCGTTTTCCATATTCAACCATGGTATGAGAATGGGCAATGCGGGTTGTGATCCGTAACATCACTGGGGTGTCATATGTTTCACTCAACTCGAAAGCAACTTTGACAAGATCTTTGGCTTCCTGGCTATCGGTTGGTTCAAGACATGGGACACGGGCGAACTTACAATAGCGTCGGTTATCTTGTTCATTCTGGGAACTGTGCATGTCCGGATCATCAGCACATACAAGAAGCAATCCCGCTTCCATACCGGTCATCGATGCATAGAAAAACGAGTCAGCCGCTACATTCAATCCGACATGCTTCATAATGGCCATCGATCTGACTCCCGCATAAGCACCCCCCACAGCTACATCGAATGCCACCTTTTCATTTGGCGCCCACTCGGATTGAATTTCTGGGTATTTAACAATAGTCTCGATAATTTCAGTACTGGGTGTGCCTGGATATGCTGCTGCTAGGACCACCCCACTTTCATAAGCTCCCCTGGCGATAGCTTCATTTCCCGATAGTAATTTCTTCACTCATCCAACTCCTTTTCTCTACCTGTTTGACTCTATATACATCTTTAAAATAACGAAAAATATATAAACCAGGGAGTGGTAATCATCCATTTAAACTGTGAAAATAATCATTTACAATCCAATTTTTCAAGGACGCAGTACTAACGCCCTGTTCCTATTATGCTTGCCTCGGTTTATGTGATATGCTAAACTGCCTTCTGAAAAAGAATGCATTATCATCTTGATTGTGTTTAGTACACATTAATATGGCTATGCGCAATACAGATCGCCGAAAGTAGTTACAATTTGGTTGATTGTATCAATTGCTGATGCGTTTACCGGTCGTTCAAATTAAAATCCAACTTTCAGGATTCAGGTGGTTTATTGCTGACGGGAGACAAGAGGAACACTTATGAATTCTATCCCGCATTATAAAACGGAGGTTATCGAAGCCGCTGGTGGTTTAGTATGGTTGGATTCAGACATAGGGCGAAAGGTAGCCATACTTCACCGTCCCAAATATGATGATTGGACCTTTCCAAAAGGCAAGAGAGAACCCGGAGAAACTTGGCACCAAACAGCTTTGCGGGAGGTTTACGAGGAGACGGGTTGCAAGGCTAGGGTAGACACTTTTGCTGGTGGGGTCATTTACCTCGTTAATGATATACCAAAAGTGGTCTTATTTTGGAATATGAGCATTCTCAAAAATGATCGTTTCATCACTAATAAAGAAATCGACAAGTGCAAATGGGTTCTTCCCAAAGACGCGATGAATATTCTCAGTTATGATGGTGAAAAAACACTTTTAGTACAATTTTTATAGTTGCCGTGTGTTTTTACGTTAACGAAAGATCCTTCTAGTATCCAGCGTCCAGTTCCAATTCGTCCAAATATCAACCTCAATCCAATATCTCAAATACCACATAACATTGGGGAAAATCTCCATTTTGTGTGGAGAAAATTTATCAGCAAGACAGGAGATCACTTCAGAAAACTGCCTGGGTTTCTCTGGTTTTTCAAACCTTAGCGGTAGTAAAATCATTCTAATTTCCAGGAGCATAGTTGAATACCAGGAATCGAATTTCATGAAACACCCAACTGCAAACAACTGATTCTAACCTGAAGTAAACAAATAATTCCAATAAAATTCTTATTCAACTTCTATACAATCCTGCTTTTTCAAAGGATATATTTCAAGAAAAGATGGGTCATCGATTGAATTCAGCGGCATAGTTCTTGCATCTTACTCACCATAGTAAATGGGAGATGGTTATGTATACGAATTCACTTGATGAATTGATTTTTAACATCATTACTAGCTTGTTTCTGCTGGGTACGGTTACGCTTGTAACCGGGATAGTTGTCTTACTAACTCGAACGATGGGGAAAGACCTGCGAGAAATCACAAAACAAACAAGTCAGTTGGCAAAAAAAGGCCTTATCGATGATCTTTCAGGTTTGGTAGGGAATGCATCTGCATTGTTGACCGCTACCAGTCAAATGGTTCGTACGACTGCAGGAATTGGAATTTTATTAATAATTTTAGGTTTAATCCAGATTGGGACTGCGATTGGTTTAATCATTCATTTTACCTAGAGATCCATTTCACATGACGACATCATCTCCTATTTTATATTTAAAGGATACATTTAAAGAAGAAGACTGGCCCTGGATTATTCCAGCTCTGCATCAGGATTCCATTATTTGGAAAGCCCTCAACAACCTGGAATTCCTCGATCAGGCAATCCTGAATTTAGGAAACCATCCAAGGAATTGGATGCCTGTTAATTTGGCTTTCTTAACCCAAGGTGAATATGAGTATTTCAGGGATCAAAAAAACAACTCGCCCATCGTTTTTTCAGATAAGTTAAAACAATATTCGATTGAAGCATATGCCTCGCATACAAGCGAGAACCCCCCCGATATGGATTTGAAACAGGCGGGGTTATTGGCATTTTATCTTTATGAAAAACCAGAAAACCCTTTTTCCATGCGATGGAAGACCTCACTTGCTTGTCTGTATGGCATCACCTTAAATCCGATTGAATATTTATCCCGATTAAAACCTCAGATCGCAGTTCACGTTTTCCTTTGCCAACCCTTAAAAACTGAAGAACAAAAACAAATCTTCCTAAAATTACTTCAACAATTTGACATCCATCAAAGCCTGAAATTTCTACAAGAACTATCCTTACAAAGATTCGATTTAGCAGTATCGATTACGCAAGAATTATTGGACGAGGATCCATCTATTATCCAAGAAACTCATCAAAATGACACTGGACAGAGCATAAAAACAATCGAAAAGCTCACCACAAACGCAGCCATCCACTCCATCCTAAATGACCAGGATGAATTCATCCAAAATATTGGGGCAGCCTGGGAAGAGACATCCCTATTAAAAACAGACTTTGCCACTCAAATCATTATTTCCAAAATTAATCATCGAAAAATAAATGAAGCTGCTGATTTCTGGTATTCAAATAGAAGTGGTTTAAATGCCGAACAAATCGCCAGAATAATCATTAATCTTGAGAAAAAGGGTGACACAAATAAAGTCCTGGATTGGTTTGATGTTGGAAATATCGAAAGTCTTGATAAAGAAAACAGCAACCCTTCTCAACTTCTCGCTCATGCAATAATTTTATACCATCAAGGTAAAGATGATTTGGTTTACAAAAAGGCAAGTAATGCCTTGGTTGGTTATCGAAATTCCGTCATCAAGAATCCTTCTCACGTACACCAGCTGGCGTTGTTGTTTACTCTGGTGAATCAACCAGCCGAATCTATTCAAGCCATCAAGCTGGTATTAGAACAACAACCTAACAATATCGACACCATTCTTCTCTTATTGCAGTTATATCAGAAAACAAATAACAAGAAATTGGCTATCCAGACTGCACACCTGGCTGTAGCCTTGGCACCAGAGAAAATCCATTTTCGACGTCTTTTGGCTAAAACCCTAGAACAGGATAACCAATGGTCACTTGCTCTAGTTGAGCGTGAGGCGATCATTCAACATCAACCAGAGTCAGAAACCATAGATTTCCATCGCCTGGCTTACTGTGCTTTGAAAGCCGATCAGCCACAACGAACTGCAACGATCTGTCAGAAGTTACTCAATGAAAATACAGAAGATTCCGAAGCGCATCATCTCTTAGGTAAGGCCTATTTATCTTTAGGTGATCCCCAGAAATCTCAAACTCACTTCATTAAAGCAACTCAAATCTCCCCAACCTCTCCAAAATCCTGGCTTTCCCTCGCAAGCCTGTATGATATTTTGGACCAAAAAGATAGACAGAAGGAAATATTACTGGCAGCATCAAATGTAATGCCAAATAATCCAGAAATTCTATTTGCTCTCGGGAAAGAATATTACAAGGACATTGCTTTCACCCAAGCTTTACATTCGTTTCAAAACGCATATCAGGCGATTGAGGCAGCTGACTTAATGATTGAACCAGAACTCCAATCAGGAATAGCGGAATATCTCGGGAAAACTCTTCAAAAATTAGGTCATACCAATGATGCTATCAAAATCTTGGAAGATGCTTACGAAAAGGATCCCGAGCATATCGGGGTTGCAAAAAATTATGCGAGTTCTCTCCTTTCCGGAGGCTTTCCAGAAAAGGCTCATACAATTCTTACCAAGGCAAAGAATAATGCACCAGATAATTTAGAATTATGTCTCGATTTCGCCAAAGCGAGTATTCTTACTGCCAAAGAATTAGAAACTGCTAAAAAATGTTTGTTGGATGTCTTAAAGCTTACCCCAGACTTACATGAAGCAAAATCACTTCTTGCAGAAGTCTATGAGTTGACTCAAGATTACAATAATGCACTAATTACTTATCAAGAGGCTATTAAATCCCAGATAAACGATGATCCAGACTGGAAAACCAGACTTTTATGTGGTATTGGTCGCACATCAATCAAACTGAACCAACCAGAAATTGCTATCGAGATGTTAAAAAAAGCACTCATTGCAAAAAAGGATGATTTAGAAGTACTAAAAATCTTATCCACTGCTTACCAGGTAGCAGATTCTAAAGATAAGGCTTTATCAGTTGGCAGGAGGGTTATTGATGTATTGCCCGATAACGAAGATAATATGGATTGGTTTATCCAACAAGCTATCGCGTTGGATGCAACTGATATAGCCATTGAGGCATTAAAAGATTCTCTACAGGTGAATCCTGAAAGACCATCCTACTTTACGAAATTAGGATGGCTTTATCTATACGAGGGTGATGCAGATACAGCTTGGAATACCTTCAATTCAGTAAAAATGGCGGATCACATCGATCCCCAAGATTTATACAAAGTGTCCCAAGGGTTTTTAGCCCTTAATGATCCTTCCAGCGCTGTCGAATGTGTAGATAAAGCAATATCCATGAGTATAAACTCGCCTGACAGTTACGAGATAGATAAATACTATTTCACCAAAGCCACTGCACAGCAATATAATGGCGATTTATCAGGTGCTTTGGGCACAATTGAAGAATTACTGAGTAAAAATCCTCTGACGCCAGAAATAATAGATAGAAAATCGAAAATTCTATTTGAGTTAAATCGAAAAGAAGAGGCTATAGCATGTTTAGAAAATGGAATAGAGTTGTTTCCGGAAAATGAGGCGTTAACCGTTCACACAATTACGCTATACAGGGCCAATGGTGATTTAGCATCAGCGGTCAAAATTGCTAATTCTGCTCTCCAACTTGCAGAAAAACCAGATAGCTCCTCATTGAAAACACTAACATTAACAATCATAGCTGATCTGGCGGAATCAATGCTTCAATCCAGATATGCAAAAGAGATTATCGAGAAAGCAGTCTCCGATGATGCTGATCCAAAACCAGAAGACCTTACTTATTATTGTAAACTGGCAAAATTAGCTTTGGATGATGATGAAGAGATTTCTGCTGCCAAAGCAATAACTTCAGCGTTAAGAATCGATCCCAAACATCCACGGGTTCTTGCATTACAAGCCAGGTTGACATCCAGGCAAGGAGATTTCGAAACCGCAAAACACATGCTACAACGAGCCCTGAAAGCTACGGGAAGCTTCCCGGACCTTAATTCAACAGGTATCGATCTGGTTAAGTTAGCAAATGTATCGATTATTGAACAGCCAGCCAGCACGTATCTAGAGCTTGCAGAAGTTTGTCTGCTGTTTCAACAGTGGAGTGTGGCAATCTTTTTATTACAGGAATCTATCAATGTCGCCCCGAATGAACCTCGCTCATATTTCGCTTATGCCCGTGCATTGGTATTACGAGCTGAATACCAACGTCTCTGCAATATTCTGGATATTGTAATCAACGCCCCTGGATTAGCATCAATTGCAGAATATGCTTATCATAAATTTGAAACCGCCATATTGAAGGCTGCTCACCTCATCACAGAAATTACTCCTAAGAATGGAAATTTCTTCCCATCCAATGTAGAACCTAAAGCGACGATTGCCAACTGGCTGGCGCGGGGACAAGTTGTTTTTCAACCTAGCTTAGAACATGCAGAAGCGCTGTCAAAATTTCCGCAAAATCCCGACAACCAAGCAGCATATATTGCTGCATTGAGAAACTGCGATGAGTTGAATTCTGCAATAAAAGTCTCCATTAATACTTATCGTGAACAGGGAAATAATATAACCGATTCTCTTCTTTTAGGGCAAATTGCATTAACGCTCTCAAAAGAATCCCCCGACATTGCTAATGAAGCAATACAGACGGCAATCAAGGTCAGTCGTTGGTTTAACAGCCCCGATCTACCAATTTACTATTGGATTCAGGCAGAAATTGCACAACAATATAATGATCCGGCTTTACGCTTACAGGCAATACAGTCAGCCCTTGAGATATGGCCTAACGAACCTAACTGGCTGGTATCAGCTGCTGACTTACTTCTTCCCGAAACCGGTGAAAAGAACATTTCTCAAGTAACCCATTACCTGGAACAAGCGGCGAAATTAGAGCCAAAACAAGTAAGTCACCATTTAAAACTTGCAGAAGCCTATAGTCGAGTAAATCGTACCCAGGAAGTCATTAGGGTTTTGGAACAGGCAACCACTATCAATCCTAAACAACCAGATCTCTGGCTGGCTTTAGCACATGCATATCATCAAAATGGTGATGTTCCTCAAGCTATACGATGCGCCAAAACCGTTGTACAAATGGATCCAGCTATTAACGATTCCATTTTACTACTCGCCACAATTGCATTGGATGTAAAAAATCCCCAAAAAGCGTTTAAATACCTGGATGATGTTTTGGAGAAAGAGCCCAACAACTCGCAAGCGTTGTTGCTGAAATCCAAAACCTATAAAGCTTTAAATAAACCAAAAGAGGCGCTTATATCCCTTGATAAAGCCCTTGAGAATATATCTGTTTCGATTCCGATCCGGTTGGAACGGATAAATTTAATACGCGAAGCCCAAGGTGAAAGGCATGCGTTTGAAGCTTTAACTCAACTGAACGACATCGAACCTAACAATCCCCACATCCTGTTTGCTTTAGCTGAATCCCACTTAATCAAAGGTGATCATGATTCTGCAATACAAACTGCTCAAGAGGCCTTAGCGAATGGTCGACAAGAAATGGAAACTGCTGACCAAGCAAGAATACTCGAACTTCTAGGTAGATTGTTGAGAAAATCGGGTCACCTGGATCAAGCCATCCACCATTTTAGCGAGGCAGTTGAATTATGCCCTGATAATCCCAAGGCTTACATTGATTTAGGTCGATGCTACCAGGAACAAAGACAATATGACCGTGGACTTCATTATTTACAAAACGCGATCAGCCTAGCCCCTGAGGATCCCATGGCTTATTACTTCGCTGGCCTTATTTTTAAGGAAATTAAGGAATATGAAAACGCGGAAATCATGTTTAAAAAAGCAGCAGATCTGGCACCCGATAATTTAAATATCCATCGACAACTTGGGGCAGTAACTGCCATTAACTTGATACACAATCGCCAGGAAGAACCCAACTTTATAGTTGAAACTGAAACAGTGAATCATGAAAAAAACTCTTAACCCTACCCCACCAGGTAAATCCTGGACGAGATATTACCTGACCAATATATTAACTGCAGCGATTGAAACAGGAGAATATCGATTTGTCCAGCAAGTATCCCTGGCATGGCTGGCTTATTATCCTGGGGACTTACCTGTCAATTACTTGAGGTCAAAGGCGTTGGTAGCTGACGGATCTGACGATCAAGCATATGTTATCCTCCAAAACCTGGTCAATCTCGATCCCGAATTTCGAGAGGCACAGGATCTCCTTTATAAAGTTAGCGCTAAATTAAAGGATCCAGGAACAAAATCTGCTCTTGGTTGTGCGGTCGCATTGGGTGAAACACCGAAGCATATCGACACAAAGACTTCAAAATATATTGGTTGGTCATACACACTTGCTTTAGCCAGACAATTTCTTTTAAAAAATGAATTAATCAAAGCAGAAAAATGCATACAGCAGGTGTTGGGGAAGGCTTCTCACACACCATTGAGTGGCGTTACACACATGAAATTGCTGCTTGCCCAGGAAGCCACTCCGAAGAATTCAATACAAAATCTTGCAGAACATTACCATAAACAATGGCCTGAGTGCTTACAATTTTCACTTATACTGGCTGATGTTTTAATGGATGGTGGTGAAATTGATCGGGCAGTTTCTATACTTCACCAGGCCGCATCGAAGGATTTAACCGGTCAAGTCGCGAATCGAATTTGGGGAGTAGAGAATCCATATCAAAACTTATGGCCGCAGAAACTGGAAGCACCGATCTTTGTACAGATGCCATTCAAGATCGCTGCTTATTTTGGTTGGAACTTACTCCCAGGTTCAGATATCCATGTTGATGTTGATGAAAATGATTACCCCACAGGATACCAATTCGACGACACACTTCAATTAGAGACCAACAAGGAAAAAACTGGGACAAGAATTGATACACCAACAAATATCTCTCCAGCAACCACTGAGGTTGATCAGAAAAAATCTCCAGCAGAAAATTCTGAATCAAATCAGGAACTTCCTTCTCAATATCGATCTTCCAAATCCGAAACTTTAAAGAAAATAAATAATTTATTAGATGAGATCTCATTAAAACGAAAACAAACCATTCATCCCTACAAAGATGGACGTTTTCCAATTTATGTTGTTTTCACTACGAAAAAGGGTTTATATAAAAAATATGGGGAAAAGACAACTGAAATATTCGATAAAGCAATGCGGAAACTGGTAGCCGCTATACGCAACCGTTTAGACTGGGGCTCAATCTTAATTTATGCGGATGATCCGATCAGCATGGCACAATATGGTTTAAAACCCGTACCATCAGATGACCCATGGAAATTAAAATTAGCTTTGACGGATTTGGATCACGCCTTAGGAAAACGCGGAGCTAGAATAGGCGCATTATTATTAATCGGTGGTCCAGAAGTCATTCCGTTCCATAATCTTCCTAATCCAACGGATGATACTGATGCGAGTGTCCCATCCGACAATCCCTATGCGACAAGGGATGAAAATTATTTCGTTCCAGAATGGCCAGTTGGTCGCCTTCCTGGTGGAAAAGGAAAAGATCCGGGACTGCTCTTGAGTACACTTCGATTGATTACTGAACACCATGACAATGCAAAAAAACAACCAGAGAACCCTTTGATTTTTTTATGGAATTGGATCGCTGGAATTTTCAAATCGAAGTTGCTAGGTTCAAAATATAGTTTTGGCTTTACAGCCGAGGCCTGGCAGCAGGCATCTGGTTCTGTGTTTCGGCCAATTGGAGATCCAAGAAACTTAGTAACATCCCCTCCAGTTGTTATCCATGAAAAGCAGCCCTTACCAATAACACAATTGGGCTATTTTAATCTCCATGGAGTAAAAGATTCTGCGGAGTGGTTTGGCCAGCGAGATCCAAGAAATGGTGATCACGGGCTAGATTTTCCAATTGCCTTACATCCCAAGAATGTCGTAAATGGTAACCGCTCCCCACAGGTGATTTTTAGTGAGGCTTGTTATGCTGCCTATATTTTTGATAAATCAATCGACGAAGCTTTATCACTTAAATTCCTAGCTTCTGGATGCCAGGCAATAATAGGGTCAACTGTTATTTCATATGGTTCAGTAACCACACCACTAAACGCAGCGGATTTATTGGGGAAGGCATTTTGGGGTTATTTTAAGGATGGATTTTCAGCTGGTGAAGCGTTATACCGTGCAAAGATTTTCTTGGCAAAAGAAATGCACCAGAGACAAGGATATCTCGATGGCGAAGATCAAAAAACATTGATATCGTTCGTGTTGTATGGTGATCCCCTCGCTCAAGAAAAGTATCTCGGACAACGGAGACCCATAAAGAAATTCCCCGATGTTCTTCAACCACCTGAAGAAATCAAAACGATTTGCGATCGTGTAGATGTCCCTGGAACATCAGAACCGCTACCAAAAGATGTTGTAGCCAATG
>Ga0111192_1034_pt1 | contig 11586 bp, 8 predicted proteins | sample DeeMarSWOR324_28_FD_80360 | JGI IMG/M metagenome (GOLD analysis project Ga0111192, IMG submission 80360) | bacterium SM23_57 | reverse complement strand
ATGCGTAACATAACGTCCAGGAGCCTTCATCCTGAGGGATAGCACCGGCATCGGTGTCCATGATGTAGAACATGTACAGGGCGCCATCTTCTATAGTTTCGCTGCAGGAAGGATCTCGTTCGCTCAAGCAGTCATTGGGGGCTGCATTGGGGGCGTGGGTGTCGGTGACGTTGATACCTACCGACCACCGTTGACCGTTGTTGGTGGATCGGGACACATAGATATCTCCCTGAGGATAGCCGCCCTGGGATACATCTGCGGTGTCGTAGTGCTGGTAGGTGCAGAACAGGTCGCCTGATGTGGTATCGATAGCGAGACAGGGGCGCTGGACGAAACGCTGCCAGGCGCCGCATTCGAACGGAACTCCTCCCCACCAGCCGTCGGCAATCAGTGATGGTTCCCATCCTAATTCCTCCGACCAGTGCCAGATGAGTGAATTGTTAATGGAAATCAAGCCGTTGATACCATCGTAGTACAGGGTGGTGAAAGCGACGTGGATCATATCGTTTTCGTCGAACAGAATGGAGGCGTCGGTGTAGGCGCGAAGAGTATCCATCATGGCAGCGGTAGTATCCGGAAATAGTAAAGTATCTGGTTGGAGGAAGCCGGTGATGTTTTGGGGATGTTCGAAGTCCCAGGTGACGCCGTCTTCAGAAACAACAAGGTAGAGGTCGTTATTGTACTGAGTGGTGTCGCCTTCCAAGGTGGGATGAGGATGAGTATAGACGAAAGCGACCCGGTCAGAATGGCGGCTGGCAGTAATGTCTGCAGCGATGGTTTCGGTGACATCGAATTGGATGGGATCGTTAAAGGTCATGTTAGTATCGAAGAAGCCTCGGCAGTACCATAGGGGCGATGAAGCTTCGGTACCGTCATCCTCGGTGCTAATCAAGTGTGTTCTATTCTGGAGATCCAGGGTAATCCGAGGCCAGATGATGTTGCGGTTGTTTACATCGGGAATTGTCCAGTATTGGAAAGCGGCGTTGCCAGGGAATAAGTCGACAGCGACGGCGGTTCTTGTTACCTCTCCAACCACCACATGGAAGGCGATGTGGGGATAGCCGGTTTCATGTACATCCAGGCAGCAGTACCCTCCACGGGTGGCTGATTCAACAGGGGTGCCGGAGTTTCCCCACGCCCAGCCTGTTACCGGTTGCATTAGGTTGTAATATACATGTCGATTTGTGGCGCCACTCTCCAAACCGTTCATCCAGCAGACGTGAATCCATCCTGCGTTGTCGTATTTGATCATGCGACCGGCGGTGCCGTTGTGCTGCACGTCATACCAGGTGCTGCCAACGGTGTCGATCTCCCCAATGAGATCAACGGACGGGGGACTGCTAATTCCCCCATTATCCGGCAACTGGCGAAAATTTCCCTGCTTAGAGGATATGTCCATATTACCTCCAGTAAAGGGAAGGTCGCGGATAGGAACTTTGTCGATCATGGTTTGCTCTGACCATGCAGCGGTGCACATGCAGATGACCGCCAGTGTAATAATATTGATATATTTCATGGTGACCTCCTCTACTCTTGCTCTATGGGGTATATTTATTTAATTAGCAGCATCTTGCGAGTTTTCACTTCGGTGGATGAGGATAATTTATAAAAATATATGCCAGAAGCAAGGGCATTCGCATCGAAATTCACGGTGTAGCTTCCTGGATTCAGGCTGCCATTAACCAGGGTGGTAATTTTGTTTTGGCATAATTGAAAACTTTTAGGTATGGCACTTTGATGGTCGATGTCGATGACCGGGGATTCGGGAGGAAAGCCGGTGCTGTCGACATGCATGGGGTAGCGAGGCATCAATGGGATGGTTGGAATTTCACTGATGGGAACGCGCTGGCAGATTGCATAATTTAATGTCCACGCACCTTCAGATTGAATAACACTACCAGCATCTTTATCCAGAATATAGAATATACACAAGGTATCATTAACGATGGTTTCATTGCATGTTATTTCTCTCTCATGCATACAGTATCCTGCTTCTGCGCCCGGGGAATGGGTATTACTAATATTGGTGCCTATAGACCAACGGATTCCACCGTCAATCGATCGTGAAATCATGATGTCCGCTTGAGGATACCCGTTAGCTGCAATATCGGAGGTATCGTATTGTTGGTATACTATGAACAAGTCCCCGGTCGATTCATCCTCAGCAATGCAGGGGCGTTGGACAAAACGCTGCCAGGCACCACATACGTATGGAAAGGGCTCAAGCCATCCGTCGGCTACCAACGAATAATAACCTGTAGCATCGCACCAGTGCCAGATGAGAGAATTATTGATTGATATAATACCTCGAATCGAATCAAAAAATGGTGTGGTGAAAGCTACATGGATGTTATCAGCAATGTCAAACAGCACGGAGGCATCAGTATAGGTACGAAAGGTGTCTTTATTGGCTGCAGTAGTATCAGGCAGTAATGACAAATCGGGTGGTATAAATTGAGTCACATTGACATAATCATTGAAATCCCAGTTAATTCCATCCTCAGAAACTATCAATCGGATGTCGTTATTGTATTCAGTTTCAGGATTGTGAGTACGCATATTACAATAAGTAAATGCTACTCGATCGGTATGTCTACTTGCAGTAATATCAGCAGAAAGGGTACGAACGTTATCAATTACGCGTTGAGAATCATCCCATGCGATTTCCAACAAACCTTCGTTATATTGCCCACCAACATAGAACATTAATTGAGGATATCCTGTGCCGCCAGTAGGATTTTTTGTGTTAATCATATGGATACGGTCATTTATGTCGACAGCAATTTGGGGCCAGATGAGTTCCAGTCTATACGGGGCATATACAAATGGACATAAGTATAGATTAGATCGAGTGATACACGCAGCTGCTGCATCAGGAGCCGTGGCCAGAGTTATTACGTGTAACGCGATATACGTGTTATCATCAGAATCCATAGCCAAACAGGTATATCCACCGCGCTGTGTGCTTTCAGCAGGTATCCCAACATTTCCCCAGATCCACCCAAGCTGCGGATCCCAAGCATTATAGTAAACATGACGCGTCCCAATATTATCCCCATTTGTCCAAACGACATGTATTCTACATTGGGAATCGAGGCATATCATGCGACCGCAGGTGCCGTTATGCTGAAGGTCATACCAGGTGGTGCCGACAGTGTCGATGTCGCCGATCTGTTGAGATATGCATATTCCACACGTCAGCGCCCCCACTGCAATGGAAGCCAAAATTCGCCTCACGCCGGAACCCTCCTAATTCTCATAGATGATCAGGCGAAATTAGACCTGTGTTTTCGGAACAATAGGATTTCGGATGCTAAATGTAATTGGGTAGTGATTTCTCTCTTGCCAAAGTAAATTCACCTGTTAAATATATTGCTTTAGATATGCAGATCTTACATGTGTGATCGCCATCCGCCCGTAGGCGGACAGACTATACAATTAGATGAGGATAAATCATGGGCGAGACGCCATTGCCACGAACCCGGATCCTTGCCTTCGCAGGGATGACAGTACAAAACTACCTCAGTAATACCATTTTGCGGGTGTGGGTAGAATTTGATGATGATAATTGATAATAGTAGATGCCTGATGCAAGATTGGCGGCGTCGACAGTGACCTGGTATGATCCGGCTTCAAGATGTCCGTCGGTTAGTGTAGCGACTTCTTGACCGATGATATTGTAGATTTTTAATGTGATTTTGTCTGGTATAACTACATCGAAACGAATCGAGGTTGCGGGATTGAAGGGATTGGGGTAGTTGGGGTGCAAATAACATTCTGATGGCTGTAAATGGTCATTCGGGCTTGTGATGCCGGATGTATGGTGAAAATAGAAGGCACCGATGTCAGCGATGGTGGTGTCGGGATCCAAAGGATAGGTTGGATCGCCGCCGTCGATGCAAGGCGATGTTGATTGGAGGTGGAAATCACCTATTGTTGGATCCATGAACAGGGGATCCATGAAGATATTGAAATAGGCGTCGCAGGAGTCGCCGTTGATGTTTGTAATAGAAATTACACCTAAGATCCCGGGCACATTACCTACGAAATCCCCACCCTGATTGTTGTAAAAATCTCCATAGCTGATGGTGGCATGGACATTATCACCGAAGTAAAACCCCCCGGGACCTTCACTACCCTCCATAATAGTGTTTACCAGAGATATGGACGTTTCGGAACAATAGAATGCGGCGCCAAGATTCAACGCAGAGTTTCCGGATATAGTGCAGTTTTCAATGGTCGGGTCTCCAAGCAATACACACCCAACCGCACCGCCTTTGTCGGCGTGATTACCCGTAAAGATGCATCTGGTGAAGGTTGACGAAGATTCCACCAGATATACCCCGCCACCAAAACCTTCGTTCATATTGGACGCTGCGGTATTATTTTTAAACACACAGTTAGAAAATCGAGGTGAACACATTTCGATATAACAGCCTCCACCGGCATTATCCGGTAATTCGTCACTGATGACGTAGCCATGCTCAATCAGACAATAGGCAAACCGTGAGGAATCGTGTGCATTAAAGAAACGGATACCGCGCCAGCGGTCGGGATTGGCGGTCGTGTCAGCGGTGAAGAAGATGGAATCTTCTTCGGTGCCTTCGGCGAACAGTAATCCGTAGATATTGAAGGGAAAGGGTCCGTTGAAGTTTAGTGTGGTACCGGGCAAGATTTGGAGGGTGTCGTTGGTGTTCACGTAGATGGTGTCGACGACGTGGAAAGTACCGGGTCCGAGGGTACCGTTCAGGGCACCGGACAGTTCACCGATACCTTCCAGTTCGATTTCGACAATGTCTCCTCCTCGCCCCATCTGATTGGCATGGACGTGCTTGCCTGCGGCGGTAGCGTAGGCGCCGTCACCTGATATGTCTACGGAAAACATTGAACCGGGCATATCCACAGTGTACAGTAGATGTGGGATTTCATCTCTATGGAATATATGAACTTCATGGTTTAAGCTTTCAGCATCGCCTAAGCTGCCAGCGATAAAAATGCTGCCATCGTCGGAGATGTCCATATCGCTAATTTGTTCCTGATACGTGCCGCTGGAAGCAGGATAATCGAAAATCCATAGAGGCGTGGCCGATGAGATATCGTGCACGACAATTCTGGCTTGGGTAAACGAGGAATTATACCAACCCGAGACGATGGTGAAGCCGTCGGCGGAAATGGCGATTTCTGATACATCGAATCCTGCAGGTCCCCATGACCACAGGTGCTGATAGGACGTGCCGTTCCAAGTCATTACCTGGATACTATGCCATCCGTAAGCAATCAGGTCGCCGTCGCCGGAAATGTCCATGGCGCTGTTGCTAAATCCCATGGAGATTTGGTTTCGGACAGCCAAGAGGTCGCGGTCAAAGACGACGATGGTAGCGAGGGCGATGAAAGCGGGATAGCGGCCATCGCTATTGATCTTCAGATAGCGCGGGAATCCCAAGCCGGTAGCTTCGTAATCGATCAGAGGGATGCTGGAATTGGCATCAAACAGCAACAGGTGGGCATCGCCACCTGGCGGTGCGGCGATGACTGCGATAGTGGAACCGTCATCGGAGATGGCAATGGGACCATCACCACCGGCATCGTAACCATTGAAAGAAGCTGTCCAGTCCGGAATATTGGTTCCGGGGGATGTCCATTTGATGACGTGAACGGCAGACCCGTCGACATTGATAGCTGCTAATGTGGAGGAATCGTCGCCGGCGTCGGTGAAGAATTCGACACCGCTGTAGGTCCATACCGGAACACCGCCTCCATCTGAAGCGAATAATTCTGCTTCTTCCGGTGGATTTAAATAGGTGCCTGCAAATACGTAGCCATTGGGAGCGTTTGCAGTCGTTCGATAGATAGCGTCGGTGAGATTACGCGACCACAGCACGGTTTGATCGATTTCCCACGATATATTCGTTTGGTCATTTATGCCCTCGATTCTTACCAATGTTGTGCCGTTTTCGGCATTGCGTATCACGGTGGCTTCCTCCCGGGGAGAAGCTGTTGACAACGATAATGCAATGAACATGGCAACAACACATACAACCCAAAATCCTCTTGAATATGGTGTGCTTTTCACTTCACATCCTCCTCTGTGAGTATGTCGAAACGTTTTATTTAAAAGCATTATTTAAATTGATATAAATATGCAAATATTACAGGAAATTATGCATTTAGACATAACATTGTCAATGTACAATGATAAATGCATTTTGTCAAGGGTAAATTGCGTAGTCACTGTATCAGAATCGCATCCGGCGGTAACCGAACTGCAGGGTGAGGAATCAAGATTCGTAGACATCCTGCACTACATACAATCACTCTTCCCGCCAGGTTACTCTTCGTTTGAAACCTGGCGGGAACAAATATTTGATATCAGACGCCACATAAAACAGAAAACCCCGCGGTGGCGGGGCTCGGAGGAGATTTTTGAAGAGAAAATTTGCTGTGTTGATAACAAAATTTATTTGAATCCCTGGAGGCGGCGTTCTTCGCACAAGCCCAACGCCTGGTACCCATAGATAATTTCGCGATACATACTGAATCGAAGTTGGCGAATTTGCTCTAATTCATTATGGGGTATATGGGTTCGATCTGCGATGGCAGACTCGAGTTCGTCCAGACTGCATTTAACTGCGGAGATCTTTTCCAAAGTATCTTCCGGTGGAGGTGGCAGTGGAACATCCAGAATGCCGGGATGAAGATGGAGCAGTAATGCCATCATCTGCCCCACTCTGAATTGACGATGGCTGAAAGATTCCAAATCCATGGGGTGCAGATGGTACCCGATGGCTTCGGGGACGAAAATCATGCGCATGCCGCGCTGTTTTAGGCGATAGCCCAACTCGACATCTTCACAGGCTGCAAAGCGAAACTGTTCGGAGAACAGGCCTCTTTGACGAAGGAAAGATGTTTTTATGGATACGTTCGATGTGTAGAAGTATCCGTAGTTGACATCATTCGGATCAGTGATGTGGTGATAGGCGAATTGATGGCCATCGACTTTAGTGATGTAGTCCATGAAGTCGGTAACTTCCAGCTCAGGATGCCAGTCGACAAATCCAAGGACAGCGATATGGGATTCGGGATTGTTTCTGTGGGCGTCTAGGTGAGCCTGGATCATCCTCTGGTGGGGGATGATATCATCCCCGGTGATCAGGACCAATTCTCCTTTTGCCTGGCGAATGGCTCGATTCCGGGCTCTGGCGGGACCGCCGGGGGGCTGGGTGATGAGTTGGATATGAAAGGGGAATTCGTCAATCCATTCCGCCACATCCTCAGAAGTACCATCGACGGAACCGTCGTCGACGACGATCATATCGTAATCCACAGGATCCGCGATTTGAAACTGGTAGGAGACCAATGCTTTCCGAAGGGTGGTTTTGCGGTTCCGGGTAGGTATGATTACCGTAATCTTTAGGTTTGATCCTTTTTCGTCCTTTTCAGCGACTTCTAATTCAAATTGACCTGGACTAATATCCATTCGTGATACTGTTGCAAGTGAAGGTCGTGGTTGAAATTTATCCATTAAGCCCTCCGGATCGTTAGAAATACCATTCGATGCTGCTATCCGGAGATGAGGCAAATTTCAGGCCGAAAAGTAGTGTGATTTAAGCATTTGAAAACGCACGAATTGATTCGAATAACAATTCGATATGCTTTGTTTTGGGCAATTTTTACCGTATACTTTTATCCGATTGATCCTGAATTCGGGTAGTTGATCAGGTGATCCTGGTTTTGTCCATTCATCAGTTTTCACGTTGACTTTTGGTATGGGAATTGCTATATTGTGATGAATAAAACGTATTTATCTTACGGAATGGTATATGAACACTGACCGTCGCATAGTGATACTGACTGAGGGGCAATTCAGCAATCATACATCGAAAACCGCCAACGGCGTTATTCGGTTTATACCGGAGCAAGTTGTTGCAATTATTGACTCTACGAAAGCTGGAAAAACAACCGCGGAAGTGATTGGGGCTGGCGGAGATATCCCGGTAGTGGCTTCATTGGAAGAAGCATTGCCATATGAACCAACGGCGTTGTTGATTGGCATTGCCCCGCCTGGGGGAATGTTGCCGGATTCTTTTAAAGATGTCATTCGGCAGGCGGTTGAGAATAGGTTGGACATATTGAACGGATTGCATACTTTTTTGGGGGATGATCGGGAATTAGCAGCTTTGGCGGAGCGGTTTGAGGTTCGGATTGTGGATTATCGGCGCCCGCCGAAGCAACTTCAGATTGCCAGTATGCGATGGAAGGAACGCAGGGCGAAGGTGGTGCTTGGGGTGGGAATTGATGCAAATATCGGGAAAATGTCGACGGCAATTGCGCTGTGGAAGGATTTTCAATCGCGGGGATACCGGGCGGATTTTATTGCCACGGGACAAACGGGGATGGTGATTGCGGACAAGGGGATTTCGGTGGATGCGCTGCCGTCGGATTTCGTGTCGGGGGCGATTGAAGATATGGTGATGGACTCTGCTAAGGATCATGATATTATTTTTGTGGAGGGGCAGGGATCGTTGGTGCATCAAGGGTATTCGGCGGTGGCGGTAGGGATTATGCACGGGGCGATGCCGGATGCGATGATTTTGTCATTGGAAGCAAACCGGCAGCAAAACGATTTTGATATGCCTTATCCTGATGTTTGGGATGTGATCCGGCTGCACAAGGATATGATTTCTGTGTATCGGCCGACGGTGATGGCGGGGATTTCGTTAGTGACGTTCGGTTTAGATGAAGAAGCAGCTTTAGAGGGTATTAAAAACACGGAACGGGATACCGGCTTGCCTACTACCGATCCATTGCGGTTTGGAGCGAGACCACTCAGCGATGCTATATTAGCGCGATTGAGTATTTCGACATAATGCGAATTACTTAAAGCTTATGTCTTGACAATATAAGAAATTGTCATTACATTCCTACCATTATGATCATCGACACATCTATACATCAAATCCATCTTAAACACACGTTTCGAATCTCACGCGACGCCCAAGATGCAGTGCGGATCGTGGTAGTTGCGATTAGCCATGATGGGATCACCGGGCTGGGGGAAGCGTCGCCTTCGCTGCGGTACGGGGAGGACGCAGAATCCGCGCGAAAGGCGTTGCAGGGGTTGGATCTTAGCGGTCGGTCGCCGATGGAACGGACGGAGTTGCATCAAGAATTAGAGGATTATTTCGAGGGGCAGCGGGCGGCTCAGGCGGCGCTGGATATAGCGATGTGGGATTGGATGGGGAAAAAGGCCGGGATGCCGGTGTATGGATTATTAGGATTGAATCCGGGGAAAGTGCCGGTGACGTCGTTTACGATTGGGATTGCGGATGCGGACATAATGAGGCAGAAGATTCGGGAAGCGGAACAATATCCGCTATTGAAAATCAAGTTAGGGGGAGGGCATGATGAGGAAGCGATCGAGATAGTGCGGTCGGAGACAGATAAACCGATTCAGGCGGATGTGAATGAAGGATGGAAGAGGGAAGAAGCGGTGGATAAGATTTTGTGGCTGGAGGGGCAAGGAGTTAAGTTGGTGGAACAGCCGCTGCAGGCGAAGGATTTATACGGGACGGCATGGGTTCGGGAACGGGTGAATTTGCCGATTTTTGCAGATGAGAATTGCAGGCGGTTGGCGGACGTTCCGGATTGCGCCGATGCATTTGACGGCATCAATATTAAGTTGATGAAGTGTGGGGGACCGACGGAAGGATTAAGGATGATTCATACCGCCCGGGCATTGGGATTAAAAGTGATGCTGGGGTGTATGATCGAAAGCTCGCTGGGAATTTCGGCGGCAGCACATCTGTCGCCTTTAGTGGATACAGTGGATTTGGACGGGCATCTGTTGATCCGGGATGATCCGTTCGAGGGGTTGGGATTTCGGGAGGGGAGGATTGTGTTGCCAGATCGATCCGGATTGGGAATCATACGCAAGCAGTGACGTCTGCAGGGTCAGGAGGCTCGGCAGCACAAGAAACTGGATCCCTGCCTTCGCAGGGATGACATATTGTACATATGGAGGTCATTATGAAGAACGTGAAGGTGACCGTGGTTGGAGGGGAATGCAACCAGAAGTTTCACGATGTGGGTGATGAATGGATTGTGGGGAATTATACGCCGGAAGGGATGTGTACGTCGGCGTTCGCAGCGCTGTTTCCATTGATTTTGACCTGCCAATGCGGGGGAAAATTTCATTGGGAGAAGGATCCAAAGGTGACCCGGGCGATTTGTCCGGATGATAAAGGATTGATCTTCGAAATACGGGAAGCTTAAGATCCCGATTCCATGGAGATTGCCAAACTGCGCTCTGACGAGCTTCGCATGTAATGACGGGCTTAGCAGCCCGCAAAACATTTTGATCGCTGCCTTCGCAGGGATGACATAACGATATAGACTAATGTTCCAATTTCAGGAGAATTGAATTGATAGAATCAAAGCTCTACAAACGGGTGCTAACGTTTTTTGCACATCCGGATGATGAAACGTTGGCGGCTGGGGCGACGATATCGAAGATGTGCCGAATGGGAATAGAAGTGCATGCGGCGATACCGGCGACGGGGGTCACCAGCCGACGGAATATCAAAGATCAGGCGACGTTGGAATCGGAGTTGCAGGTGATCCAGGAAGACTGCCGGAAGGCGATGGAAGTATACGGGATTCCGCAGGATCGGATATATTTGGGGGGATTTCCGGATAATGAGATGGACAAGGGCAGCTTGCTGGAATTGGTGCATTGGCTGGAGGATATTATTCAACAGATTTCACCGGATTTGATAATGACCCATCACAAGTATTGCACCAATATTGATCACCGGTATTGCCATGAAGCGGCGGTGGTGGCGGCAAGGCCGAGTGTGGACAGTCATATTGCAGTATGGTGTGGGGAAGTACCCAGTAGCACCGGGTATCTGAGACCTGCTCATTGGGAGCCGAATTTGCATGTGGACGTATCGGCAGAGGATGTGGCACGCAAGATCAAGGCTATGCAGTGTTATCGGGGAGAATCTCGACCGGATCCGCATCCGAGGTCGCCGGAAGTGCTTCGCGCATTGGCAAAGGTGAGGGGATCGGAGGGGGGATTTATGTGGGCGGAAGCGTTTATGATGCAAAAAACATTTGGATAAACCATGAAACAAAGAATATCGCACTGCAAGTTCATCATGAAAATAGCACTCGTTGCGGTGGTGTTCATGTGGGGGATAGCGTGGGCGCAGGTGAACACGGAAGCGATGAGAAAAACCGATCTTGAGGAGGGGACACAAGGGAGTGCATCACTGAGTTTTGGATATCAGTCGGGGAATACGGAGATGTTGACTCTGAAAACCGGGCTGCGAGTGGATCATATTCGGGGGAACTATCACTCGTTTTTAATTGGGAATTTCAAGCGGGGGGAAGAGAACGAAGAGCTTTACACTAATAAGGGATTCTTGCACCTGCGGGGGATTCAGGAGCGGAGCAAACAATTGCGGTTGGAGGCATTCGCTCAGTGGGAATACGATGAATTTATCCTGCTACAGGAACGAAAATTGTTGGGTGGAGGGATTCGATGGGTGCCCTTGCAGCGGAATGAGGGATTTTGCTGTAATC
>Ga0111192_1154_pt1 | contig 11683 bp, 10 predicted proteins | sample DeeMarSWOR324_28_FD_80360 | JGI IMG/M metagenome (GOLD analysis project Ga0111192, IMG submission 80360) | bacterium SM23_57 | reverse complement strand
TTCGAGAAGGATTGTTGGAAGGATTTGTAGGAGCGGGTGCAGCGATATCGCCGCCCACTTGTGGACCTTGCATCGGCGGACACATGGGGATTCTCGCTGCTGGTGAAGTTGGACTGTATACCACTAATCGGAATTTCGTAGGTCGTAATGGTCATCCTACGTCGAAAGTGTACTTGTCGGGACCGAGAATAGCCGCTGCATCCGCAGTTATCGGTCGCATCACGGATCCTCGGACTATTTAAATCCATAGAAAACATTTTAGAGGGGTGGACTTCACAAGCTGGTGAGTGAATCTTGGAAAAAGGACATCCTCTTGACGGTAGCTTAGGTTTCATGATCAACGTGGTGGGGCGTTTGATGAAACGATCATTGTATCTCAAGCTGTCAGATTCCGGTATTACTCCTACTCAGTGGACGGTCCTGATGTGCCTCTGGGAAGATGATGGGTTGTCGTTTACTGAACTTGGAAAGCGATTGTGTTTCGACCATCCCACTATCACGGGTGTGGTGGATCGTATGGAACGCGAGAAGCTGGTCCGGCGCCGCCGGGATCACATCGACCGTCGAGTGGTTAAGGTTTTTCTGACCCAGAAAGGCAAAAATCTTGAACCATCCACTGCGGGTATGGGAGCGGATGTTGACAAAGAGACCGTAGAAAATCTGGGGAAAGCCGAGCGAAAGCAGTTAGAAGAATGGATGATTGCCTGCCGTGACAAACTGCTGGAAGATGCCCGGGTGTTAGATCATCATCATCCATCATCGAATCTGAGCAATCAACATACAGGGAAGAAGAAACAGAATGATTAAGGGCAAAGTCCATAAATACGGTGATCATGTCGATACGGATGTGATTATTCCAGCGCGATATTGCACCAGCTTCCACATGGAAGAACTTGCGCCTCACTGTCTGGAGGATTTGGATGTCGATTTTGTGAAAAAGGTGCGGCACGGTGATATTCTAATGGCGGGTGAGAATTTCGGATGCGGCAGCTCCCGCGAGAACGCGCCGTTAGCGATCAAAGGTGCCGGAGTATCCTGTGTAATCGCCAGGAATTACGCCAGGATTTTCTTCCGGAACTCCATCAACATCGGTCTTCCTATCCTGGAATCGACGGAAGCGGTGGAAGGAACTGAGGATGGCGATCAGCTTGAAATCGACCTGGAACATGGGATTATTAGTAATATCACTCGAAATAAGGAATTCCGATCTTTGCCTTTACCAGATGAGATTAAGCGGATAGTGGATGCCGGAGGGATGGTGCCTTTTGTGCGGCAGCAACTGGGGATCAAAGAATGATAGAATATCAATACATTAAAAGATAACCAATTGGAGGAAATTTATGACTCAGGACATTGTATTTGTGTCGGCAGTCCGAACACCCATGGCGGAATATGCTGGGACCGCCGGTGCAGGGAAACTGAAGAATTTTACCGCCTGTCAGCTTGGGGCGATTGCGGGAAAAGAAGCCATTCGCCGGTCGGGAATTGATCCCAAACTGATCGGGCATGTTATAATGGGAAATGCTAATCACGCCGGAAAAGATGCCCTTTACGGTGCACGGGATGTTGTACTGCGGATCGAAGAATTATCTGTGGACACCCCGGCTCTCACGGTAAACCGCATCTGCGGAAGTGGCGCTCAGGCTATTGTCAATGGTGCTCAGATGTTGCTGTTGGACGAGCATGAAGCGGTTTTGGCTGGCGGGATGGAATCCATGAGTCAGACCCCGTATGTTGTTCATGGGCTCAGGGGTACGCCGCCACGATTTGGACCTGGTGTGATGCTGGAAGACAGCCTATTCGCATCGTTGGAGCATCCCTTTATCAAGATGTTCATGGCTCATACCGCCGAAAAAGCAGCTCGGATGTATGGTGTGACTCGTGAGGAGTGTGATGAATTTGCCTATCTGTCGCAAAAGCGTGCAGCGGATGCCATTGCCGCCGGGAAATTTGATGAAGAAAAAATTGCGGTGGAAGAAGTAGATCGGAAAGGCAATGTAACCAAAATCTGGGATGACGATCATTGCCGTCCAGATACCACCTTGGAAGGATTAGCGAAGCTTCGTGCGGCGTTTGGAAGAAATGGCTTGGTGACGGCTGGCAATGCCTCGGGGATTGTGGATGGGGGAGCCGCAGTGATTTTAACCACCGCGAAAGTAGCGGAACGTGAAGGATTACAACCGATCGCTAGGTTAGAAAACTGGGGAATTGCAGCGTTGGATCCCACTATCATGGCGATGGGACCGAAACCATCCACCGAAAAATTGCTGGAAAGAACCGGGAAGAAGCTTCATGACATGGATTTGCTTGAGGTCAATGAAGCGTTCGCTCCCCAGATCTGTGCCTGCGAAAAAGCGATGGGATTTGATCGAGAGATCACCAATGTCAATGGCGGTGCGATTGCCCTGGGACACCCTCTGGGAGCTACCGGCGCCATCTTGACCATGAAAACCATTTACGAGCTCCGCCGTCGCAAAAAAACATGGGGAATCGCCACCATGTGCATTGGCGGCGGTCAGGGAATTGCATTGATGGTGGAAATAATTTAACTTCATCAGGCTGTGGTGTCAGGTGTCCTCACCTGACACAACGATTCAAAATTCGATGAGAACATATACTTCCTGGAGGATTCATGGATATAAAGAACGTCGGAGTACTTGGCTGTGGATTAATGGGCAGCGGGATTGCCCATGTCTGCGCTGCTGCTGGATACAATACTATCGTACGTGAAGTCGATGATAATCTGCTGCAAAAGGGAATGGGGCGGATCTTTGGCTTTATTGATAAATCGGTTGCCCGCGGAAAAATGTCGGAATTCGAAAAACGACAAGTATCAACGCACTTAACCGGCACCACCGATTTGAAGGCATTGAAGGATTGTGATCTGGTGATCGAAGCGATTACTGAAAACCTGGAAGTGAAAAACGCTCAATGGAAAGAGCTGGATGCGCTGTGCGCCAAGCATACCATTTTCGCTACCAATACATCATCGTTGAAGGTTCGTGACCAGGCAGCTGCCACCAAACGCCCTGACCGGTTCATAGGGATGCACTTTTTCAATCCGGTTCCGGTGATGAAATTAGTGGAGGTAGTCAAAACCGAGAAAACCAGCGACGATGCGTTCAAAGCTGCTCTGGCATGGGTGAAGTCCATCGACAAGGTGGGAGTAGCGTGCATCGATACCACCGGGTTTGTGGTGAATCGGTTGCTGGTACCTTATTTGTTGGATGGGATCCGGGCTTATGAAGCTGGTATTGCCTCCGTGACTGACATCGACAACGCCATGATGCTGGGGTGCGGATATCCCATGGGACCGTTGACACTGCTGGATTTCGTGGGGTTGGATACTACCCATTATATCGCCGGCATCATGACTGATGAGTTCGATTTGCCGCAATACCATTCCCCGAAGCTATTGAAAACGATGGTGGAGAGGGGATTGATGGGCAAAAAATCCGGCAAGGGATTTTATGATTATTCCACCGGTCAGCCAGTGCCCAATGACGAGGAATTGCAGGGATTGCTGTAACGAAAGCGATCTTGATAGGGTGCTGCAGGGTTTCCCCACCCTGCAGCAATAAGCATCATTTTTCGAAAAATACAAGGAGTGAGTATGGAGTATAAAAATCTCCTGGTCGAAATTAGCGATTCCATTGCCACTGTAACTATAAACCGTCCGGACGTTTTGAACGCATTGAATGCGAATACCATTGCCTCGCTTCGGCAATGCTTTCGGGATCTTGCCGGTGATGATGCCGTTCGGGCGATTATACTGACCGGATCCGGGGATAAGTCGTTCGTGGCTGGAGCGGATATCAAGGAGTTGTCTCAGCAAAGTCCCCTTGGTGGCGCCGATTTTTCGCGTAACGGTCAAGCGGTCTTTAATTTAATCGAGGGGATGCAGAAACCGGTGGCGGCGGCGGTGAACGGCTTTGCGCTGGGAGGAGGCTGTGAATTGGCGATGGCGTGCCATCTGCGATATGCTCACGAAGGAGCCCGTTTCGGTCAACCGGAGGTGAATCTGGGGATTATCCCGGGTTACGGAGGCACTCAGCGGTTACCCCGATTAGTGGGCAAAGGCAGGGCGTTAGAATTAATTATGACCGGAGCGATGATTTCCGCGACCAGAGCTTATGAGATTGGGTTGGTTAACGATGTGTTCGCTGCCTGGAAAAAAGATGATCAGGGTCAAGAAACTCTGAATGAAAAAGGCAAGAAAATTTTCGACAGCGATGCATTCATGACATGGGTCCGCGATAAGCTGAGAATTATCCTATCCAAAGGACCGGTCGCGGTGGGCTTAGCGATTGAAGCGGTCAATCGTGGATTGGAGATGACCCTGCATGAAGGGTTGCGCGTGGAATCCAACCTGTTTGGATTAGTGTGTACTACTGACGATTTTCATGAAGGCACCGGTGCTTTTATTGAGAAGCGTAATCCCAATTTTACCGGGAAATAAACGACATATCGAACGCACTGCCCTGCCGGGCTAATGGGTATTCTTTTCCGAAACAAATAAATTAATTCCCGGTAGGGCAGACCCCCTTTTATATATAGCATTTCATCCTGATCTTTTTCATTAGCATGGAGAACCCCGCCATGGAATTTCGTGAGCCTTTGAATGAACTGGTCACCTGTCCCGGCGACTTTATCGGAGAGTCCAATTTTCCTGCTCCGGACCGTATTAAAATCTACGATACTACGTTGCGTGATGGCGAACAAATGCCTGGTGTGGCATTTTCGCCCGGGCAGAAGCTTGAGCTCGCCAAATGCCTGTCCGAGATCGGGGTGGATATCATTGATATGGGATTCCCATCCGCCGCTATCTCCGACCGGCACGCGCTGCAGCTAATCATGCAAGCCAAGCGAAGAGGGGAAATTCGGGAGGATATGGAAGTATTGGTAATGTGCCGGTCGAATATCAAAGATATCCAGATTACCATGGATACCTTGACGGACATCGATATCAACCCTAATGAGGTTACGTTCTTTATCTTCACATCGGGTTCGGACCTTCATCTGAAATATAAGATTGGGAAAACCTTGTTGAAGCGGGAGGGGAGAGATCTATCGGAATGGATGGATTTACCGGTGTCCTTCTACCGCGAAGCCAATATCAATATGTCGGTAGAGGCGATTAAATTCGCCAGAGATCACGGCATCGAGAGCATCGAGTTTGGAGGTGAGGATGGATCGCGATCGGATGTTAATTATCAAATTGAGTTAGCGACTGCATGTTATAATGCAGGGGGTACTCGGTATAGTTTTCCCGACACCGTGGGATGTTTTACCCCGGAAGGTGTTGATTATTATATACCGAAAATTGTCCAAGCGTTCCCAGGTAAAGATTTCGTGGTGCATTTTCACAACGACTTCGGCTTAGCCAATATCAATACGATCCGTGCCATGAGCCACGGCGCCAATGTGCCGACTTGCACCGTGAACGGGATGGGCGAGCGCGCGGGGAATGCGCCGTTACACCAAGTAGTGATGACGTTGAAATTCCTTTATGGTATTGAATTACCGCATTTTAAATACGAACGACTCGTTCAACTAAGCCGCAAAGTTGAAGAATTTTCCGGTATTCCGGTGGGTCCGAATGAACCCATTGTCGGCGCGGGAGTGTTTACTCACGATCCCTCCGGAATCGGTAGGAGCGACCATGAAATATACCTTTGGCAAACACAGCGGAGAAGCTGCGGTGCGCGCCGTGTTGACCAAGGATCTTTACCGACACGGTTTGGAAAGGGATGGGGTGGAAGTCACCAACGATTTAATCCACGCGGTGACGATTTTTGTCAAGGATGCCCGGCAGAAACGCACCCGATCGGACAGCTTTTCCAATGTAACGGAAGCCTACTACATGGCGTATGATGCATTGGGAATCTCGGAACTACGCCTGGTGGAATTGGCATCTACTATTGGCAGGTTGATCCAAGAAGGCATCTTTGAATTGCCTGTGAGAGAACACAAAGATTAGTAAAAATTATTGAATAAGAATGTTGACGACAAAGGAGGATGTATGAGCCTGAATTGGCTGCCCCGGGAGGGGGGATTGAAGGATCACGACTTGTTCGATGATACCCATCTGAACGGCGAACCACCCACAGTGAACTATGAATTAAAACCCATTGTAAAACCGGATGGGTCGGTGATTGGTGGGCCTCATTCCGCCTGGATCACCTTGAATAATCCCAAACAGTACAATTCCTACACTACCGAAATGGTGAAAGGAGTGATCGCAGGATTTAGCAAGGCGTCGATGGATCGTACTGTGGTAGCGGCGGTGTTCACCGCAGCGGGTGATCGGGCATTTTGTACCGGTGGCAATACCAAGGAGTATGCCGAGTACTACACCGGAAAGCCCACCGAATATGGATTGTATATGGATCTATTCAACGGAATGGTGGATGCAATCCTGATGTGCAAAAAGCCGGTGATATGCCGCGTTAATGGCATGCGGGTGGCTGGCGGTCAGGAAATTGGGATGGCTTGCGATCTGGCAATATCCGGTGATCATGCCATCTTCGGTCAGGCGGGTCCTCGGCATGGATCTGCCCCTGACGGCGGCTCCAGCGACTTTTTACCCTGGTATTTAACCATTGAAGATGCCATGTGGAACTGCATTTCATGTGAAATGTGGTCTGCTTACAAAATGAAGCGGCTCGGATTGATCTCTAAGGCTGTGAAAGTGTACAAAGAGAACGGAGCATTTATCGCTAATCCCCAAGTCATTACTGACAAATACGTGGAAGATGGCGATATTGTCTATGGCGAATTTCTGACCGGCGAAGCGGCTAAAGCCGCCCGGGAAAAGGCGAAATCATTGGAAACTGATTTCTCGCTGCTTGACAAGGAAGTTGATCGGATGTTATGGACGTTCACCAACCTGTTCCCACATTGCCTGATGAAATCCGTTGACAGCATCCGGATGAAGAAGAAATTCTTCTGGGATCAGACCAAGCTGGCGAATCGCCACTGGCTGGCATCCAACATGTCCTCCGAAGCATTCCTGGGATTCCATGCCTTCAACACCAAGAAGATAACCGGTTCGGACGTCATTGACTTCATTAGGTACCGCCAATTAATCGCTGAAGGTCACATCGTGGATGAGGATTTCTTCGAGCAGGTACTGGCGAAACCACAGATATAATCACCAATATTACGTGCTGACAGGTGTCCCCACCTGACAGCTATTTGAAATCAATTAGCCGAGGAATAAAATGTTATTAGAAAACAAAAATGCCATTGTCACTGGGGGATCGTTGGGAATTGGTGCCGCGATGGCATTGGATTTGGCGGAAAACGGCGCCAATGTGGCGTTGAATTTTCGCAAGCACAAAGACGAAGCCGCTGCAATCATTGAGCAGGTGAAAGCTAAGGGGCGCAAAGGGCTTTTGGTGCAAGCTGACGTATCGAATTTCGACGACGCGCAACGAATGGTCAATACCGTCATTGAGGAATTTGGCAGGCTGGATATTCTGGTGTGCAATGCCGGAATCAACTGGGACGGTGTGATCTGGAAAATGACCGAAGAGCAATGGGACACGGTGATGAATATTGATTTGAAAGGGTATTTCAATTATATTCGCGCCGTAGCGCCAGTGTTCCGGGAGCAGAATTATGGTCGAATCGTGAACCTGACATCCATCAACGGACTGCGAGGGAAATTCGGGCAGAGCAATTATTCCGCTGCCAAAGCCGGTATCGTCGGTTTGACCAAAGCCACCGCGCGGGAATTGGGAAAATATCAGGTGACTGTCAACGCCGTTGCACCAGGGCTGATCCTCACCGACATGATGGCGCAAATGCCCGAGGAAGCCAAGCAAGCGTCTCTGAATGAAACCGTTCTGAAGCGGCTGGGCGAACCTCAGGACGTCGCGGATGTCGTCACGTTTTTGTGTTCTGATAAAGCCCGCCACATCACGGGAGAGGTGATCAAGGTTGATGGTGGTCAGTACATCTGATGGGGAGGACGTTTCTCTAAGGAATTGGACCCACATCACCCTACTCGGTATCATCCTCCTGGTGGGCGCGGTGCTCAGGGTGTGGGGAATCGGGTTCGGTCTTCCCGCAGTGTTGGCTCGTCCCGATGAAAACGTAATCCTGGAAGTCGCTGTCAATGCGACGTCTGGTGACCTGAACCCGAAATTTTTTACGTATCCCACCGGCTTTATCTACCTGCTAACCGCTCTTTTCCATATCACCGTGCCGTTGTTTTTGCCGCCCCACGCGATCAATCCAGCTTGGGATTTCCAGACCCTCTTTGCTATATGGCCGGAACCGTTTTATCTCACTGGTCGATGGGTGGTGGCGATCATGGGGATTGCGTCTATCTCGTTGGTGTATCTAATTGGGAAAAGAGTGGGAGGACGGCACCTTGGTTTGCTCGCTGCGTGGTTTTTCGCTATCGCACCCATTCCGGTTCGGCATGCTCATTTTTCGGTGTCCGATTTCCCCATGGCGTTTTTTTGCCTGTTATCGATGATATTTATTCTGAGGCGATTGCAAAGCGGTGGCTTGCGGGATTCCTTGCTGGCGGGGATATTTGGCGGGTTGGCGGCGTCCATGAAATACCCCGGCGCATTGATGGCACTGCCTATTCTGCTGGCTCATGTTGAATGGAGACCATTTCGGGTTCAGATAAAGCATCTGCTTTGGTCAAGCGTAGTGATGATCGCAGCCTTTATGGTGTTGAATCCGTTCATATTCGTTGAATGGGATCTGTTTCGAGCGCATTTTGCGTATGAGACCGCGCATTTGTTGGCGCCGCACGAGGGTATTGATTTGGGGCGGGGTTGGTGGTATCATCCTTCAGTGACTTTTCCGGCAGCGTTAGGATTTCCGGTGTACTTCGCTGCGATTGGAGGATTGATATGGTGGGTGATCCGGGGAGGATGGCAACGTTGGATCATCATCATCACTCCGCTGATATTCTTGCTGGTGTTAGGCAGGGGGAAAGCGGTATTTTTCCGTTATCTGGACATCACATTTCCCTTGCTTGGAATTCTAGCTTCCGGATTTCTGATTGAGATTACCAAGCTGTTGCCATGGAAGCAATCATCCAGATTAGCGGCTGTTTTTATCCTTGGTTTCCTGATCTCTCTGCCCGGATTGGTTCGATCCGTGAAAAATGATCATCTACTGAGTCAAAAAGATACTCGCGTTCAGGCGGCGGAATGGCTGCATGAACATCTCGATCCAGGTACATCGGTGTTCTTGTCCGGGTATTTCGGCATGCCGCCGATTGTGCCCCATTTTTTCAAATATTTAAAGATTACCAACGAGAGGGAGGCCAACCTCTTTGAAAAATATCAACAGGCTGTTGCTGAGGCACCGGAGTGGAATCGATATCCGTTGAGCACCGTTCAGCCTGAGGATATATTCCCGGATCTCTCTAAAGTTGCCCCCACAGCTGAGTTGTGGCGAGATTCTTTGGCAGCATGGGACGTGGATTGGGTGGTGATGGATCGCTATTTCCTGCCCTTCTACAGCGATGTTCCAGTGGGACTGCCGGAGGCGCTTCGGATGGACTTTGATTTGCAGGTTACCTTTACCTGTTTGATACCTGATGCCAAACCTGATCCATTGTATGAATGGCAAGATGCTTTTTACCTGCCTGTCGCTCGATTTCATGGGATAGAGCGTCCCGGACCTGAATTACAGATTTATCAACGAAAATCAGTTGAGAAGTAGATGAAACGACAAGAATTAGTCGATTATCTTGCCGATCTTCTTCATGTACAGCAGTTTAAAGATTATTGTGTCAATGGTCTCCAGGTGGAGGGCAGGGAAGAGATCAATCGGATTATCACCGGAGTCAGTGTCAGCCGGCGGCTGTTTGGAGAGGCTATCGAGCGCAATGCGGATGCGGTGATCGTGCATCATGGGTTGTTCTGGAAGGGGGATGCCGACCCATTTCATCTTACCGGACTTCGCGCGGCAAGGGTACGGGATTTGATAGTGAATGATATCAATCTGTTCGGTTATCATGCGCCGCTGGATATCCATCCTATCTTAGGCAATAACACTCAAATTGCCCAAAAACTTGGAATGGAAGTGGTGGATCGTGTGGATATCGAGGACTGGCAGGATGCGGGATACATCTGTGAACTTCCTCAACCTGTTGATCGCAATAAATTTATCCAATCCGTCAATCAACAGTTGGAGACGGAGTCTTTACTGTTTCCATTCGGTTCGGAAGAGGTGCACCGGGTGTTCGTCTGTTCGGGAGGATGTTCGGTCTATTATTATATTGCAGTAGAAAATAATTGTGATACGTTTTTGGGTGGCGATATTAAGGAGAACGTGGTTCGATGGGCGGAGGAAGCCGGATTGAATTTCATTGCCGGCGGACATTACAATACCGAAAAATGGGGGATTATTGCCTTGGGGGATCATCTTCGGGATAAATTGAAATTGGATGTGACGTGGGTAGATATCCCGAATCCGGTTTAGTTATAATAGTTGCCACTTGTGTTGAGGGGAATAGCATTTGGCTTGTAGTAATGCGAAAATCATCGATATGATAGAAAAAATTAAAAAAATATACAAGATTCTGGAAGGAAAACACATGCAATTATCTGACATCGTAGCCATTTCGGCGTGTAGGACGCCGATGGGGTCGTTTGGCGGGACGCTGAAAGACACAGCAGCGTATGACATCGGGGCGGTCGCAGTGAAAGCCGCTGTGGAAAGAGCCGGATTAACCGGCGATCAGATTGAAGACGTGATTTTGGGATCGTGCCGCCAGGCTGGCAACGGACCCAATCCGGCACGAACGGCATCCGTACGCGGCGGGGTACCTAAAGACGTGCCGGTTATTACATTGAACATGGCGTGTCCGTCCGGGATGCGAGCTGTCGCTATGGCATCCCAGCAAATCCGGCTTGGTGATCATGAGGTGGTGCTGGTGGGCGGATTCGACTCCATGAGCACAATCCCGTACCTGCTAAAAGGAGCCCGCTGGAACGGCTTTAAGATGGGGGATAAGAAGCTGGAGGACGGCTGGTCGGACTCCATCGATCCGTTGATCGGTCAAGGGATGGGCGGCACTGCGGAAAATCTGGTGGACAAGTACAAAATCCCCCGCGAGGAGCAGGACGAGTTTGCGGCTCAATCTCACGAAAAAGCGCACCAAGCCCGGGAAAACGGTTGGTTCGATGCCGAAGTGGTTCCCGTCGAAGTCCCGCCTGTAAAACGTGGTACTGATCCCATCATCTTCAGCCGCGACGAAACCATCCGCTATCCGGTGAACCGTGAAAAAATGGCAAAACTGCCCGCAGTATTTCGTAAAGAAGGCGGCAGCGTGACAGCTGGCAATGCCTGTGGGATGTCGGATGGAGCTACTGCACTGGTTATCACCCACCGGGACAAGGCAAAGGAATTGGGGAAGACACCTTTGTTTTCTATAATATCATATTCTCAAGTGGCAGTACCTCCAGAAACCATGGGTGAAGGTCCTGGTATATCGATCCCTGCGGCGTTGCAGAACGCCGGGATGACCTTGGACGATATGGACCTGATCGAAGTCAACGAAGCGTTTGCGGTGCAGGTGTTAGCAAACGAGCAGGTGTTGAAATGGGATCGCAGCAAGTTGAATGTCCATGGCGGCGCTATCGCATTGGGTCATCCCACCGGCATCAGCGGCGCCCGAATCCATGTGACATTGTATTATGCGTTA
>Ga0111192_1036_pt1 | contig 11979 bp, 5 predicted proteins | sample DeeMarSWOR324_28_FD_80360 | JGI IMG/M metagenome (GOLD analysis project Ga0111192, IMG submission 80360) | bacterium SM23_57 | reverse complement strand
ATTATGGTCGGTGTGAAAGGTGCCAATGCCAAGGGTGTGCTCTATGTGGATGATATTGCGTTTTATAAGCATACACCGGCATCTGAGCAGGTGGTGTCTTGGTTTGAGGCCGAATCAGGTAATGTTGCTGCACCGATGCAGGTCTACAGCAATGATCCATCAGCTTCGGCAGGTCAGTATATCGGCACGGAAGATGCCGGTGTGGTTGGTGACCGTACGGACGGCGTGACTACCTATAACTTCACTGTCCAAGGTGGTACCTACAAGTTGATCTTCAGGGTGATCACCGGCACTACCGATGGCTCCAATTCGTTCTGGGTCCGTATCCCCGACGCTACGGCACCCGTGATAACGGAAAATGATGGATGGATCAACACGAATCCAATGTCATATAGTGAGACGTGGATCTGGGACGTAATTGGAGGCAACGACGCTGTGGAGTTTACGATCCCGGCCGGCACACATACACTGCAGGTTGCTTACCGTGAAGATGGTGCCTATCTTGATGCCATTGCCATTGTGTTGGTGACAGAATAATTAGGGTTAATTTCTGAGAAATAAAATGTTAAAAATGTACTGATTTTCAATATAGGGCTCATGTGAGTTTGCACGGGCCCTGTGCTAACTTAATATTTTTTAAAGGAGGTTTATTATGAGAAGTGTGTGGTTTGTAGTATTAGGTATTTTGCTGCTTGGAGGTGTAGCATTCGCCCGCGTACAAGGTGATGATCCAGCCGGGCTTGTGGCAATGGAGGCTGAACTGTATGACGCCATAGTACCGGCGGATTCCAATGAGTTTGAATGGGTATTTGACACGGAAATTGAGGGATACGTCTATGAGGGATATATGCGTACCTTCCCGGTCGAAACCAATGTTCAGAGTGATCTGTCACGTAGCCCCCGTCTGGACTACAATGTCGAGATGATCCAAGCAGGTACGTACTATATCTGGGCACGTGTTTTGGCGCCCACATCCTCGCAGAATTCCATCCACTTGGGCGACAGCGGGGTAAAGACCGCCGATCGAGTCAATATACCTGATGGTGGCTGGGTATGGGTGAATACAGAGGAAAATACTGGCAATCGAGCTGTGGTTGAAGTAAACGAACCTGGCGTTATGACCATCAATTGCTGGATGCGTGAATCCGGTGCTTGCCTGGACAAACTTCTGTTGACCAGCGATCCTAACTATGTCCCCAAGGGAGTTGACTACATGGATCCAATGGCCGTCCGTGTCCAAGGCGATGACCCCAATGGGCTGGTCGCCATGGAGGCCGAGCTGTATGCTGCTATCGTTCCTCCTGCAGATGTCAACGAACCGTTCGAATTTGTATTCGATAGTAACGATGATGATTTTGCAGGATTTTCCTTGGAAGGGTATATGCGTAGCTTGCCGATTGGAACCAATGTTGGTAGCGATATCGAACGCGCCCCTCGTCTGGACTACAATGTTGAGATGACCCAAGCCGGGATGTACTATATCTGGGCACGTGCTATGGCGGCCACGTCCTCGCAGAATTCCATCCACTTGGGCGACAGCGGGGTAAAGACTGCCGATAGAGTCAATATACCCGACGGTGGCTGGGTATGGGTGAATACAGAGGAAAATACTGGCAATCGAGCTGTGGTTGAAGTAAACGAACCCGGTATGTTGACCATCAATTGCTGGATGCGTGAATCTGGAGCTTGCGTTGATAAGCTTGTGTTGACTACGGATCCCAATTATGTACCTCAAGGCACCGGTCCGCGCGATCCGTTGGTTGCTGGCATCTCTCTCTATGTACCCAAGCCCATCATTACGGCGGTTCCTGTGGATGATATGACCTTTGGTGTTGACGGTGACAACAATGCCGTTCTGACCTCGATCAATGGGATTAGTACTGATGACTTGGTCCTGGGCGTAACGACCGGCGATCCAGGAGTAGCTGGGGTAGAAGATGACTTTATCCTGGAACTCACCATGTTTAGTGTTCCCGTTACCACGATTTTTATTGTGGAAAAGGATGGGAACGACAGTGGTAAGTTCCAACCGGTTGACGCTGAAGGCAATCCGATAGGTGACCCTCTGTCGTTTAATTCTGATAATTTCTCCGATAGTATTCCCGGGATTAATGGTGATGGCGATGACATGAGCGGCACGGCCATAACGGCGGAGGTGCCCATTTACGGTATCGAGATTTGGGCTACCGGCCTTGATCCTTACAGTATCTCTGCTGTGCCGGCACCTGTCGCCCCGCCAGCAGAATTGGTCCATAAATGGACGCTCGACGAAGTCGACACGGCTGAAGGTGCGGTGATTGCAGACGCTGTGGGAGGCAAAGACGGCGTGGTTGTCGGGGCTGGAGTTACTTCCGTGCTGGGTGTCATTGATTATGCCTGCGCCTTTGACGGCGCATCGCATGTGAGCATCGCTGACATGGATACCACCGATCTCAAGCAGATCTCTGTGGCCTTGTGGATCAATCCTGACCTGGGTTACGCCATAGGGACCAGCGGTTACAAGCGGGTCTTCTCCGGCGGTGATAACTTCGAGGTCATTATGGAGCCTACTACTGGTCAGGTCGGCAACAACTTCTACTTCGGTGGCGGCGGCTACCCGCTCAGCACTGATCCTCTGACCGAAGGCGAATGGACCCATGTGGCGATGACTTCTGAATTGATGTCCGCTGGTGGCGGTTCAGGTTTGATGACAATTTACATCAACGGTGCTTTGGATGTTTCGATGGAAGCGGCCGCCGATGACGACTGGTCCGGTGGCGAGATGAGAATCGCTCACCGTCCGAATTCCAACCCGCATTTCCAGGGTATGCTGGACGATGTTCGGATCTATAAGGGTGTCCTGACAAGCGCTCAGTTGGAAGCAGCCATTAATGGAGAGTAAACGATAACGTTAATATATGATTACACGGAGACTTTCTCAGTCTATTGGTAATGATGCAGTAGAGGATTTTTACCGAAGGCAATTGTCACTGTTTTGTATATCCTTTTTTTGTGTCGAACGTGCCCGTTGAAGGAGTCTATTTTTAGGCTGTGTTTTTGGCAATTGTACGTATTTCGATACCGAACCGATTTTTTGCTGAGAAGGATTTACTATCCCTACTCCAGTGTTATAGATCTTTGTAAAGACTGTATGAACCTCCAAGTACGGAACCATATGCTTGATGGTGTGGGAGGGCGAAAGTCGTACAGCATTCGCCCTCCCGATTTATAGGTGTATAGAATGAATATAGTATCCCACGTTAGCTTGTGTTTGCTATTGGGACTTCAAATGTCCGCAAGCACCGATAAACTGGAGCTAAACATGTTGGAGGGCGAATACTGGTGGGCGGGGCTCAGTTCCCGCGGGTATATGACACCCTATGATGCTTCCACTAAGGTGACTCATGATTTGTGGGGCGATAACCAAGGCAACCAGGCACAGCCGCTGCTCCTTTCCAACAAAGGACGCTATGTATGGAGCGACCGACCAATCAAATATGTCTTCGACAGTGGAAAGATTACCGTGACTACCCGGGAAGGTGAAATCCTCTCGGGTACCGAGGGAAAGAACCTCAAGGATGTCTACGGCTATGTTTCGAAGACCTTCTTTCCTCCCAATGGAAAGATTCCGGACGAGATGCTCTTTACGCATCCCCAGTATAACACTTGGATCGAGTTGATGTATGACCAGAATGAGAAAGATATCCTGGAATACGCCCGAGCAATTATCAGCAATGGGTATCCCCCGGGGGTGCTCATGATCGACGACAACTGGCAGGAAGATTACGGTATATGGGAGTTTTCTCCCCGCCGCTTCAAAGATCCGAAAGGCATGATGGATAAACTCCACGCGATGGGTTTCAAGGTAATGCTTTGGGTATGTCCCTTCGTGAGCCCTGACTCGGAGGTTTTCCGCGAGCTGGCAGCAAAGGGTTTGCTTTTACTCAATGCTCAAAAGACTCAGAATAACCTTTGGTCGAACACCAAAAACAAGGCTGCGATCCTTCGCTGGTGGAACGGTGCGAGTGCCTGCCTAGACCTGAGCAATCCCAAAACGCAAGCGTGGTTTAAGGAGCGTCTGGACTACCTGGTGAACGAATACGGCGTTGACGGCTTCAAGTTCGATGCAGGGGACGCAAAGTTCTATACCGACGGAATTGTGTCGCGCGATGAAAATGCTATTCCTAATGACCACACCACTTACTTTGCGAAATTCGGCCTTAACTATCCACTGAACGAATACCGAGCTTCCTGGAAAATGGCTGGGCTGCCTCTGGCCCAGCGTCTCCGCGACAAGGGACACTGCTGGGAAGATCTTATTAAGCTCATTCCTGACCAGATGTCACAGAGTGTGATGGGTTATGCCTATACCTGTCCGGACATGATCGGCGGCGGGGAGTATAGATCTTTCCTCAGCACTGATACCATCGACGAAGAGTTGGTTGTGCGTTCTGCCCAGGTTCACGCGCTGATGCCGATGATGCAGTTTTCCGTGGCACCCTGGCGAATACTGTCCAAGGAAAATCAGAAGATCTGCCTCGATATGGCGAAACTTCACCAGCGAATGGGTGGAAAGATTCTTGCTTTGGCCAAGGAATCTTCACGAAACGGTGAACCGATCGTAAAACCAATGGCGATGGCTTTTCCGGACGGAGGATATGAACTTATTAAGGATCAATTCGTGTTAGGTGATGATATCATCGTGTCGCCAGTAGTTGAAAAAGGCGCCCGATCACGTAACGTAGTCTTGCCAGCAGGCCAATGGATGACTGATGACGGATCGGCTGTTGAAGGAGGAAGAGCAGTAGAAATCAAGGTTCCGCTGGAACGATTACCTTGCTTTATGTTGGTAAAGTGAAGTCGGAAATCTCATGGGAATGAAACGTCTGGTGTGATACCTTCCGAATCTAAAACATCATAATTACGAAGGCATATTTGACGAACGATTTTGTATTATTGCTTCGTAGAAGGCCTTATTATCGTGCTCTTTTCAAAGATTTAGGCATACTTCTAATCATGTTTCATTCATAGCCTGTTTTTTGTTGGTTCATAAACTGGGATGGAGTACAGTGAAATTGTTTCTTGAAGCAGTTACTAAAATAAGCCATGTCCAGAAATCCTACCTGATAAGCTACTTCGGAGACATTATAGTGGCCTGTTTTAAGTAATTCGGCTGCGTGTTTGAGTCGGACGCTACGGATGAAAACACTGGGTGATTGACCAGTAAGTGCTTTTATTTTCCGGAAGAGCGTGCTACGACTCATATGCATTTGGGAAGAAAAAGCATCCATAGCGAAATCATAGTCGTCAAGGTGTGCTTTGACGACATCCAAGGCACGTTTGAGAAATAGTTCGTCAAAGGGATTGGAGGTGATTTTTTGAGGTGGTATAAAGGGATTTCTTTGAAAGTGAGCCTGTAAGCGCTGACGCGATTCCAAAAGATTGGCAAGGCGAGCCTTGAGAACGACCTGACTGAACGGTTTAATCAAATAGTCATCGGCCCCGGTTTCTAATCCTTCAACCTGAGCAGCTTCTGAACCTTTAGCGGTTAAGAGAATAATCGGGATGTGGCTGGTGCGTTCATCATTTTTCAGGGTGCGGCACAGCTCGATCCCATTTATGTCCGGCATCATGATGTCACTGATAATTAGATCCGGCGTATTTAATTGAGCCAGTTGAAGCCCTTGCTGGCCATTGGCTGCTTCCAGCAAACGGTATTCTTGTGTCAGCATGGAACCGACATAGTGACGCATATCGTCATTGTCTTCTACAACGAGGACGGTGGGCGGAGCGTCGGTTTCCTGCTCTGCATCTTCCTGATCAGATGTTATCCCTTTCGTCTTTGTTGCTTTTAACTGATCCAGAGGGATTTTAACGATAAAACGCGTTCCTGGATGTATGTGGCCTGATGGATTGATAGGGCTTTCCACACGTAGGATTCCACCGTGCAATTCTACCAATTCTCGAGCCAGAGAAAGGCCGATTCCTGTGCCTGGTGTTTGTCCCTCCCTATCGACTCGGTAAAAACGTTCAAAAATCTTATCGAATTGATCCGTAGGAATACCCGTGCCGTTATCTTCTACGGTTAACTGGATTTCACTGTCGCGGACATGGGTTGTGACGGTGATCTTTCCCCCTTTGTCAGTAAACTTGATGGCATTGGAGATGAGGTTAACCAATACCTTTTCCAGTTTGTCAGTATCGAAAGCCACCATCAATTCTGACAGTGTTGTTTCATGAGAGAGTGTGAGTTGTTTCCCTGTTGTCGCTGGTTGCAGTGAGGCGACGATACCGCTCACGAAACCGACAAGATCATTCATCTTGAGATGGAGCTCTAGTTTTCCAGTCTCGAGTTTTTGGATGTCTAGGAGCTGGTTGGCAAGCTGCAATAATCGATCCGCATTTCGTTTGACCAACAGGAGCTTCTCCCGTAGTTCACTGTCATTTAACTTGGCCAGTATGGATTCAAGCGGGCCAGTGATCAGTGTTAAGGGAGTTCGTAGTTCATGAGACATATTCGTAAAAAAGGCAAGACGTGATTCGTCTATTTCCAGCTGCTGTTGAGCTTTCTCTTTCTCAAACTGTAACTGTTGTGTGATATGAACCTCGTGGGCTTTTACTAGACGTACAATCAATACGACTACGGCAAGTACGAGTGAGCCGATCAGGAGCAGGAACCAGGGTTGGCGCCAAGTGGGTAGCAATACTGTAAAGGTGACCTGCGCAGGTGTGGGATCGATATTCCGATCCCGGTCACGAGCTCGGACTTCAACCGTATGGCGCCCGGATGGTAGGTTGAACCAGGTATACATTGTTTCGGGTGAAAAGGCGGACCATGCGCCTTGATCCATACGAAATGAATAGAGTAATTGGCCCTTAGGGGTTATTGACCAGGCATCCCGACCAGTCCAGGATATGCGTGTAGGGGAAGCTGGCTGAATCTGCTCAAGAGAGAAATCTATTTCAGTATCAGGCGGTATTTTATCTAGTCGGTAGCGTGTAGTGAAATAGGGATGATCGTCCAGAGCTAAATCGGCTAGATTGGGATCCAAGGCGCGAAAATACCAGTCACGTGTAGCGCAATTGACCCAGACGGCACCATCCTCGGAGACACGCAGTGAACCACTTTCTCGGTTTAACTTAAAGGACGCGGGAAAAGCCAGGATTTGCCACTGAATTCCATCGAAACAACTGATACCCGCATCCGTGGCTGCCCATAACGTACCGTCAGGATGCGCCATAGTGTATGTGACCATATTGCTAGCTAAACCATCTTCCATGGTATATTGTTTCCAGGTGTTGCCATCATACCTGAACACACCGTCACCCCCCTTGGCCACCCACAAGTCACCGTTGGGGGTACATGTAAGGTGGTCGATCCAATCCGTGGCAAGGCTTAAAGGGGTCTGGATGCGCTGTGTGTAGTACCCGTCAAAGCGGGCCAGATAGGGTCCTCCGAACCAGAGCCCCTCGTCGGTTTGGACAATACCAACGATGCGAAAAGGTACCAGGGGATAGGCTTGATGTTCGCTTTGATAGCCCTGGTTAGTTCGGTAAAACCGCAACAATCCCCCTCCGCTTGTAGGATCCCAATCTCTTGGTAAGGCGGAGCCAAAGAGCATGTCTCCAGAGGATGATTCGAGTACGGAATAGGGGCTGATACCAAAACCGAGGTGGGGAAACAGGTGGAGATGCCACTGCTGTTCGTCATAGTAGGCGATGGCTGCCTGGCCCTGATGACTGCCCGCGGCCCAGATTGAGCCGCCCCCAGCAGCCGCCATTACGACCGGAGCATCCAGGAGTCCGTCTTCGACGCCGTAGCGCAGCCATAGCTCGTCTTTTTCTTCATATTTGACTATGGCACCTGTTCTTTCCAGGAACCAACGGGTACCAGATGGGGATTCGCATTGGAAATGCAGGTCTTGGTAGGTGAGGTATTGCTGATCACTGTAATCAATGCGAAATACCTTTGCGTTTCTTCCTCCCATCCAGATAGAACCATCGGTCCCTGTAAGCAAGGCTGGCGGTGATGTAGGAATTTCCAGATCAGGAGCATCATAGGTACGTTGGATGCCATGCCGGCGCGCGTATAACCTGCCCTGGCCGATCAACCAGACAGCATCATCTTGCGTCTGGGCCATGGCTGTACACGCGTAACGACCAAGGGTTGTACTCAGATTGATCTGCGACCATGTCTTTAGGGTAGGATCGAAGATGTGGACGGGATCCCCGGAACCATAACTGGCTATCCAGAGACGTCCGTCCGAGGATTCCAGGATACAGCCTTGGCGTGGGCGATCCCGGTTAAATAGGGGGATGGATTGAATTTCCGCTAAGGATCCCGGATGCGTCTGGGCAAGGGGGGCCACGTAAGCCACTCTAAAACCGTTGTATAAGTACCAGAGTTGCCTGTGCGAATCGATAAATACAGTAGTTACAGGCCCTTCAACATTCGCCACTAACCTGGCAGTACCATTTTCAATGTAAACCAAACCCTGGTCACAAGCGGCCCATATCCCCCCCTGGCCATCAGTGGTCATGCTTTGGCCGGGAAAGCCCGAATAGGCCTGGGTTAGGATGGTGATCCATTGATGGTCTTCGTATAGATGAATGGCTTCAGCAGATTGCACATAGATAGATCCGTCCGGCATGGCCAGGATACATTTGATCCAGGGTGTCAAGCCGTCCTCCAGGCTGAAACGTTGCCACTGAAGGCTGTCGTACCGCATTACCCCGTCTTTAAGTCCAAACCACATCGTCTCATTAGGCTCCTGGGCCATACATTGAAAACCCAACCCATCGAGCGCTTCAATATGATACCAACGCCACGGTTCAAGCAAGGGATCGACGATATTCGGTTCATAGGGTTGTACAGCTCCCACGGGCGTGTGTGCCCAATAGAACATGAATAGACCGAATAGTATCCGGAAAACAAGATATCTTTTTGCAGGTGTCTGCATAGGTTCTCACAAAATACGTCTCTGATTCTAACTTATAAAGCCTTTTTTTGCAAGGGATTGGGAGTTAAAATGTAAGAATGCAACATAACCAAAAAACTTTGACCCATAGTTCTTATTACTTTGCCCCAAAACTTTGATACAATAGTCGATACTGAATGACAAAATTATGCGAACGCACTGGATGCGCAATATAATATAATGATAATGCGGATTCCCTCTTATGGCCTGTTCGATTTGTGGGTTCTTGAGAAGGATACGCAGAATGATATTTCCATAGCCCAAAAAAATGAAATTAATGTCATTGTAAACAAGGATCATTATTAATGTAACTGTGAGGAGATCTCGAATATGATTACCGTCAACCAGGAACACTCGATAGAATACCTAACGCATAGGCTAGTATCAATTTACTCACGGTGCTTTTTGATCGTTTGGGTACTGGTATGGTTAGCATCTACACCACTACAAGCAAGCATGGTAACTCTATCAGCGGATAGGAACCTCCCCCAGGTGGATTTTGCCGTGACGGAATTGCATGCGGTCCTAACCACTGCAGGGCACACAATCACCATCACCGATCTGAATGCCTTACCGAACGCTGAGACAACCATTGTGATGGCCACCACAACACAAACAGCGGTCATTGATAGCATGCATCAACAGGGAGCCAGCCCCTCGGCATCTCTGCGTGCCGAAGGCTTTAGCCTGCGCCGGACAGCGTCAAGGGGATATGTGACCTACTGGATCATCGGTGCAGATACCGCAGGAGTCATGTATGGTGGACTTGAACTCGCCGAGGTCATTCGGATCGCGGGATTAGAGGCCGTCAAAAACATGGATCAAAATCCCTACATGCCTTTCCGCGGCATAAAGTTTAATTGTCCTCTGGATGAACGGACACCCACTTACAGCAACCACAACGGTGATTCCCAGCGAAAAAACGTCCTGGTGATGTGGGATATGGACTTCTGGAAGGCATATATCGATGACTTGGCCCGATTCCGTTACAATTATTTATCCCTATGGAATCTTCATCCCTTTCCATCCATGGTGCGCGTACCCGGTTACGAGAAGGTGGCCTTGGATGACATCCAAAGCGTTGCGCAAACCCTGAAAATGACCATGAACGAGAAGATCGCCTTTTGGCGGGAGGTGATGCGTTACGCCAAGGGTCGGAATGTGGATGTCTATGTGGTCACCTGGAACATCTTCATTACGACTGAGGACGGCATATACGGTGATGAAGGCCTGTACGGATTGACGCCTAAGTTCGACAATCGCGTAACCACAGACTACTTCCGCAAGAGCGTCAAGCAAATGTTCCTGACGTACCCGGATCTGGCAGGTATTGGTCTGACCACAGGTGAACGCATGCCTCGCCTGACAACGGCCCAGAAGGAAGAATGGGCCCTTGCGACCTACGGGCAGGGTGTCCTGGATGCGGCCGCCGCCCAACCGGGGCGCAAGATCAGACTGATCCATCGACAGCATCAGACCGGTGCCCAGGCCATCGCCAAAACGTTTCAGCCCCTGCTGGATCATCCGGATATCGACTTCATTTTCAGTTTCAAGTATGCCAAGGCCCATGTACAAAGCTCCACCATTCAGCCCTACTGTAACGATTTCGTCAAAGACATCGGCGATCTCAAGACTATCTGGACCCTGCGCAATGACAGCAACTTTTACTTCCGTTGGGGAGCACCGGACTTCGTGCGGGAATTTATTTGTAATATCCCTTACGATGTATCCAAAGGTTATTATTACGGTTCGGATGGGTATATCTGGGGACGCGAATTCCTCAGCAAAGAGCCCGAGACGCCACGTCAACTTGAAATGGACAAACATTGGTACCATTGGATGCTCTGGGGTCGTCTGGGGTACAATCCGGAACTGAGCAATGATCGACTCATTCAGATGCTAAACGCCCATTTTCCTGAGGTCTCGGGCCGGGACTTATTCACCGCCTGGCAGGAGGCCTCGATGGTTTATCCCGTCACAACGGGTTTTCATTGGGGCAGTTTGGACTTCCAATGGTATATCGAAGGGTGTTGTAGCGTACCGTCCTATGCGAAAACTGATTCAGGTTTCCACGACATCAATCGATTCATCACCCTGGGCCCGCATCCGGGCACCGACAACGTCTCGATACCAGACTATGTAGAGGCAGTCTCGTCAGGGAAAGAGGTTGAGGGCACCACTCCGATTCAGGTTTCCCAACAGCTCCACGCTAGGTCCGACGAGGCTTTGCAGATTCTCAATCAGTTTCCCCAGGTTGCGGAAAAGGAACTCAGACTCACCCTGGGCGATATTCGGGCCATGGCCTATATGGGTAAGTACTATGCCCATAAGATCCGCGGCGCAACGGAACTAGCTTTGTATCGTAATAACATAAACGAAGAGCACCGCAGCAGTGCCGTTTCAGAGATGACCCAAGCTGCCTCGTATTGGGACCTCTATACTAGCACCGCCCTGAGACAATACTACAATCCAATAGACTTAAACCGGGTAATTCTGGTTGACTGGCAGGCTCTACGCAAAGAAGTCCAGAAGGATATCCGCATTGCCGGAGGGAATCCCCTTTAAGAGACAACCCCCAAGCCTATCGCTATGGAGAACAACACATGTTCAAAACTGTTATAAAGATCGTTCCGTTTCTCTTATTAGCACATGTGGCGCCAGTGATTGCCGTTCCCGTCCAACTGCACAGTCAGTATTTGGCGCTCAGGAGATTGTCTCAGCCTTTCTTGATAAACAACAGTCCGCTCATCTGCAAGATATCAGTACTTTAAAAAGCATAGACGGCACACAAATTGTTCTGACCGATCTTGCCAATCAATCCCGTATGGACTTACCGGCAAGGAGCACCGATGTCAAACCGGGAACCCTCAGGCAGGAAGGATTTAGCATTCGCGTCACCAGAAAGGGCGGGAATTTCACTATCTGGGTCATCGGTGCCGATCCGGCCGGAACCATGTACGGCGGACTCGAACTTGCCGAGATCATTCGGATAGCGGGATTGGAAGCTGCCAAGAACATGGAT
>Ga0111192_1019_pt1 | contig 12071 bp, 4 predicted proteins | sample DeeMarSWOR324_28_FD_80360 | JGI IMG/M metagenome (GOLD analysis project Ga0111192, IMG submission 80360) | bacterium SM23_57 | reverse complement strand
AATTCTGTTTAAGTATCTCGGCGGCGTGGATGCGTTCACTATTTGCCTTGATACCACTGATGAACAAGAAATCATCAAGACCGTCAAATACCTTCAGCCCACGTTTGGCGGAGTGAATCTTGAAGATATCGAAAAACCCAAATGCTTTAATATATTGAACACATTGCGGAAGGAAGCGAAAATTCCGGTATGGCATGACGACCAGCAGGGAACCGCTGCCGTGACAGTAGCGGGCATGATCAACGCTTTGAAAGTTGTGAACAAGAAAATGGATCAGGTTCGTATCGTGTTGTTTGGCGCCGGTGCTTCCAATGTCAATATCGCCCGGCAGCTTATGCTGGCGGGAGCAGATCCTCAGAAGATGGTCATGTACGATTCCAAGGGGCCTCTGCACAAAGGGCGTACGGATCTGAAGGAATCCGAACCCACCAAATGGGAACTATGCGAGAGCACCAACGGTCAAAATATCACCGGTGACATCACCGAAGCCATGGATGGAGCGGATGCGCTGGTGGCTCTTTCCATGTCCGGTCCCGATGTAGTGAAGAAAGAATGGATCGCCAAGATGGCTAAAGACTCCATCGTGTTTGTCTGTGCAAACCCGATCCCGGAAATCTGGCCCTGGGAAGCCAAAGAAGCGGGAGCCAAGATCGTGGCGACCGGTCGGTCAGACTTCCCAAATCAGGTCAACAATTCTCTGGGCTTCCCCGGCATTTTCCGCGGAACGTTGGATGTGAGGGCAACCACCATCACCGACGAAATGTGCATTGCCGCTGCCCGCGAACTTGCCAAATGTGCGGAAGACAAAGGCATACATCCAGACTACCTGATCCCCAACATGGACGAATGGGAAGTGTTCCCGCGCGAAGCGGTCGCGGTGGGGATGAAAGCCATCGAACAGGGCGTCGCCCGGAGGGAGATGTCCCGTGATCAACTATATGAAACCTCTTCAAAAATCATCAAGAAATCTCGAGAAGAAACAAAACTCCTGATGGAAAAAGGTTATATCCTTCCTTCAGACTAAAGATTACTTGATCAATAGATAAAAACCCCTGCGCCTAACATCAGTTAATACAGGGGTTTTTTGTATCTAAATTATGTAGCTGAATGTGAATTTCAGCTATTCGATGGTTAATTCTTCTGCGGGGGGAATGACATGGTTTTCGGTGATCAGAATAGTCCCGTTGCGGCGGGCTTTGAATCGTCGCCACATGCCACCGATGTCATCAACCACGATGGAAAAAACGGTGGGGAGGATGAGTAATGTTAAGAAGGTCGCTGCGCCTAAACCCCAGGCGATGGTGTTCGCCAGCGGCGCCCACACCTCGGATTTTCCGCCCAATCCGATCGCCATGGGCAAAACTCCACAGATGGTAGTGATGGAGGTTAATAGCACCGGTCTGAGGCGCAGTTGTCCCGCCTGTATCACCGATTTCCACCTGCCCATACCTTCCCGCCGGGCGTTGTTGATGAACGTGACCATCACGATGGAATCATTCACCACAATACCTCCTAAAGCAACAATTCCGTACAGGGTAGTAATGGAAAATGGATCCCCGGACAACAGCAACCCAATCACCGCACCCATGAAGGCGAACGGAATGGTGCCCATAATCACTAAGGGCTGTATAAACGAACGGAATTGACCTCCTAAGATAATATATATCAAAAATAAACCTATTGCAAACAGTTGGAGGATGTTCGAAAAGGCTTCAGTATATTCCTCAAAGGCTCCGGTATAATCCAAGCTGACACCTGGGTACGCAGCAGAAATATTGGCAAACCTTTTGTCAATTTGCTTCTTGACGCGAACGAAGTCGGTTTGGGATTTGTCGATATTGGCAGTTACTGAGATAGCTCGTTCCCGCTTGAATCGCTGGATGTCGCTGATCCCTGTTGATTTTCGTATAGTGCAGACCGCGGAGAACGGTATCACCGCTCCTGCCGGGGATACGATGTACAATTTTTCAAGGTCTTCGATAGTTCCTCGTCGATCTTCGGGATACCGAACCAACACATCCAGTTCCTCGTCCCCCTCCCTCATCACCGTAGCCACGGTTCCGTCAAACGCAGTCCGCACCGCCAAGGATACCGACCCCACATCCAATCCATAAAATGCCGTCCGCTGTGGATCGACCACCACTCTCAGTTCCTCGATGCCTGGATCAAAATTATCTCTGATGTCGCGAACGCCGTCGATAGAATGAAGTTCATCCTTTATGATTTCTGTGATGGCTTCCAAATCTTCAAAATACTTGCCTTTAATTTTCACGTCAACATCATTGCCGGTAGGGGGACCACTCTGGATTTTGGCGAATTCGAGCGATTTTGCTCCAGGTATGGAGCCGATACGGTACCGCAGATCTTCAGTAATTTCATCCACATCGCGATCACGATCGTGGCGTTCCACCAGGTCGACAATCACCATTCCCACATTCGCTCTGTAGATTGTCTCTTCGTCCGTTTGGAGAAATCCCGGAGTTCCTACGACGCTGTCCAATTCGTGTCGGGGTAATTTCATCGCTTCCCGTTCCACGATTGCCACAGCCTCTGAGGTAGCGTCGAGCTGGGTTCCTTCGGGCATACGAACCCTGACAAAGAATGCAGGGACTTCCTCGTCACTGTACAGATCCACACCCACCTGCATGGTCAGTCCAATCCCGATGAGTAAGAGAACAGTGACACCGAGTAGCACCAGATATCGCCGGCGTAAAAAGCGCCTGAGTATTTTGGAGTACACTTTGTTTACATGGCGGATCCAGCCTACTCGTCCTCTTAATCGTCCGCTCTTATCGCTCCAATCTGCGATATGAGCCGGTAATATCACAAAAGCTTCGAACAATGATGCCAGGAGCACAATCGACACTACGAGGGGTACAATCCGCATGAATTTCCCCATCACGCCGGTCATCAGCATTAATGGCAGGAATGCGGCGATAGTGGTCAAGGTGGAGCTGAGAATGGGAGCCATGACTTCCTCGCCCCCCTTCACCGCCGCTTGCCGGGGCGTCATACCCTTCTGCATATATCGATAGGAATTTTCCAGGACAATGATCGCATCGTCCACCACCACGCCTAAGATTAATACCAATCCAAACAGAGCAGTCCCATTAAGGGTTTCCCCCATGAACTGCATCAGGATAAATGCTGACATGAATGTCACTGGAATACCCAAGCCGGCGAACAGCGCGTTTCTCCATCCCAGGAAGATCATCAAGATGAGAAAAACCATTAGCAATCCGAACAGCCCGTTGTTCACCAGCTTATTCAATATGTCTCGGATGTAGATTGAGTTGTCATTGGTCATCACGATTCGCCCTGAGGGGGGGAGTTCTTTCTCGAATTCCCGGCAAATTTCTTTGACCTCGTCGATAATCGCCAGGGAGTTTCCCCGTTCGGTTTTCGTGATAGATAATGACACATTCGGTCGACTGTCCAGCCGGGAGTACGTCTGCGGGTCTTCGTAAGTGTCTTTCACATCTGCAATATCTCCCACCGTCAGTGCCCGGCTTTCCGGCATCGTACGGACGACGATATCTTTGACTTCTTCAATGGTATTCAATTCACCAAGAGTGCGGATCACATACTCCTCCCGGCCCGTTTTTAACTTACCGCCGGGGATATTGAATTTGTGCATAGCCAGGGCAGCTATAACTTGTGTGACCGGCAAGCGATACCCATAGAGCTGATCGGGATTTACTTCCACCCAAATCTCTCGTTCACGGGTACCTGCCATCGAAATTGAGGAGATATTGCGGAGATTGGAAAGCCGGTCTTTCAGCTCTTCTGCCAGGTCGGTTAGCTGCCTTTCGGGGATATCTGCTGCTAAATTTACAGTAATTACCGGTATGAAATCGTCAGTGGACAGCTCTTCAATGATAGGGTCTTCTGCGTCTTCCGGCAGGTTTTTTACCTTGTCAACCTCGGATTTAAGGTCTTGTAACCTGCGCTGAAACTTGGATTCTGACATATCGACGAATTTGGCTGCTACTAACGAATTTCCTTCCGACGCTCCCGACCAAAGGAAATCAATTCCATCCACGTCTGCGATTTCATCTTCAATCGGAATCGTGATGAGCTTTTCCATGTCTTCTGCTGATACCCCAGGATAGGAGGTGATAACAAATACCCACCGTAAAGAAATCTTTGGAAATAACTCCCGGGGAAGCCGCATTAATGAGATCAATCCCACTACAATCACCGCTATCATCAACAGGTTCACCAATACCGTATTTTTCACAGAGAAACGAAATACCGACATTTTCTAACCTTTATTGCTTATCGCTAAATTCCAACAGAAATACGTTAAAGATACAATAAATGATAACAAATCGTCATTTAGGGGTTTCGATGTTGACAGCGGTACTGTCTTCCAAAATCTGCTGACCACGGATCACCAATGTATCCCCCTCTTTAAGCCCAGAGGTTACTACAATATTATTGACATCCTCAGCTCCCACCGTCACCGGCACTGAACGTGCCATGTTCCCTTCCACCATAAATGCTCTATAACCTTCCTGTGTCTTTGCCAGCGATTGTTTGGGAACCAGGATAACATCGTGGTGCTCTTTCAATATGATCCGAGCCCTCACCACCATTCCTGGTTTTAGTTCCTTAGGGAAATTCTGCACCTGAATCTCCACCGGGAATAATCTGCTTTGAAGATCGGCGGCCACTCCCACCCGGTGAACAGTGCCAGTAACTTCCATATTGGAGAAAGCATCTGGGATCAATCGGACGCTTTGACCCTTTGTTATCCGGATAATCTCCATCTCCGTTAACCCTAAACGCAGTTTCAAGGGGTGTATTCGTACTACTCTACATATAGGCGTTCCCGGGGCAACCATCTCGCCCTCCTCAGTATTCAATGCAGCTAAGTAACCGTCAATGGTTGCACGAACTCGGGCGTCCGCGGCGGTGCGCTTTGCCAACTCCAGAGCGGCTTGAGCTGATAATAACATGCTTTTGCTGTTTTTTTCGGCGGCTCTGGCTGCTTCGATTTCCATATCAGAGATGTCGCCCTGCACATGAAGTGCCTCATATCGTTTCAGATCCGCTTCGTTAGTCTCAAAATTTGCTTCCGCCTGCAGCAAAGCTGCTTCCGCCTGTGCCAACCGCAAGTCCCACACTTCCGGCTCAATTTCCAAAATCAACGAGTCCTTCTGCAGAGCATCCCCCAACCGGGCATGAATCCTGGTGACAGTTCCAGTGACTTTTGCCAGCACCTGCAAATCTTCCCAACCCTCCAGGGTTCCGGTTCCCCGAACGGTCTCCTGCAAGTTTCCGCGCTGTACAGTGCTAACCCACACTGCCGGATCGATCCGGGATGATTCCTCCGTGCCTTTCGGATCATCAGATGATGGTTTTCCCGAACATCCGATCATGATCCAGGCAAATAGTAACAACGAAATAACGATAGCAAATCTACATCTTGATTTAAAAGACATCTTTTCCTCTGACGAATGGTGCTTTTATTGTTGATACTCATAAACATCGTGTTGGAGTTCCCCTCGTGCACGGGCGGTTTCCACTTTGGCCAGCAGGTAGTCGTATAGTGCATTGATCATATTCACATTGGCATCACGGTGAGCCACCTGGGCGTCTATCAATTGCAGGTTTGACACCAACCCGACGTCGTATCTGTTTTGCATGATGTCGAGATTCTCTTCAGCTTCTTCCAGCACTTTTTGAGCGCTGGAAATCCGTTTCGCTGCACTGCGGAATTTCAGTTGCGTCGACCGATATACCATATTCAGATTCTGTTCGATGTTGCGAAAATCCATTCTGCTTTTCCGCAACATCCAGCGGGCTTTCTGCACTCTGGCGATATTACCCAATCCAGTGAACAATGGAATCCGCACTGACAGTACCGCCGCCCATGACGTGAATCCATCCAAGCTGAGATCTTCATCCTGTTCCCAGGAATAACTCCAGGTGAAATTGACTTTGGGTTGAAAATTACCCCACGCCATCCACAAATTTGCCGATTCCAGATCCACTAAACCATCAGCCACACCCAATCCAGGATGGCTCTCGCTGATATGTATTGCATTCTGTTCGAGATTGGTATCCCATCCACTGCGTGTTTCATCAAAGATCTGCGCCCGGACATTATCGCTGATCGGAACCACGATTATAGGGATTTCCGGCGGGATCATCGTGATGTTTTTCAGCAATAATTCAGCCAGTTCCAATCCGTTTTCCGCTTCGATCAATCGATCTTCCATATCCGCAACCTGCACCTCCCATCTGAGCACGTCACTGCGCGCCAAGATCCCCAGTTTTTCTTTGCGTTCTGCGCTTTCTAAGTTCTTCTGAGCAAAGTCCAGGGAATATGTTAGCAGATCTACCAGCTCCCCGGTTTTCAAAACACCGTAATACGCTGTATGTGTCCTTAGAATGATATCTTGGCGGATATCCTCCAGCGTGAAGTCCGAAATTCTCCGTTGCGCTGCCGAAGCGCGAATCCCGCCCCATTCCGCGCCGCCGCTGTAAATTGCTTGGGATACCGCCACCGACGACAGGAAACTCCCTTCATACGCCGCAGTGGGAAGTTCGTCTGGATCGTAGACAAACCCAGGGAAGATCTCCTCAAAAATGGGAAACAACGTCAAAAAGGAATTGGATCGCATTACAGTTTCTTCGTCCAGCCGGGTGTAATCCGTGGAAAATTGCACCTGAGGCAGCCAATTCGACCATGCTTCCAACTGACCCCAACGAGAGGCTGTTGCATTATATTGCTGAGCCCGCAGCTCCAGGTTTTCCTGAAGAGCCCGCGATACTGCTTCATCCAGGGTTATGACCTTTGTATTGGGGGCTTCTGCAGGATTCGCCGCCGAAGAAATATCTATAATTGCAGCACAACATAGACATATCACGCACGGTACCCATGTTACTAATCTCATGTACCGATCATCTCCTTTCGTGGCCGTTTCATTTATATATAGTCCCATTTCTGTTGAGTCAATCGGACTTAAGACACGAATGCTGGTATGAAAACAATAAACATAATGAATTTACCAATATTGTTCAAGGGAAAATTTAAAAAAAATACCCCAGTGTGCCATGCCTGTTACTAATTCGACTGTATCGGAAATCTCGAATTTGACATAAAAAAAGGACGGGCAATTGCCCGTCCCATTCTTGTAGCCTGGGTTCCATTTAGGCAAAAATCTATTCTCCATGATGAACAACGGTCGTCGTACGATTCGCTTGCGGGGATTGCTGGCTTAGTGGTTCGCCCTGACTGGGATCCGTTATCCAACGAGGTCCTTGTACCCCGTATTCACTGACGGCTACCACTCTATAGAAATACTGTGAGCTTTGCAGCAGGGCGTCCTGGTCTCGGTAATGAGGGAATGCCGTTGCGGCAAGATACGAGTCGGAGTTGAGGGGGAAGTTGGGCATCGGCGCCCGATAAACATGATATTCATAAGCGCCGGTTGCTGATGACCACGAAAGATACAAATCATTGCCGTCGATGGTGGCTGTCAGATCATCAATCGCCGGAGCCGGTCCAAACACAGATCCTTCTACAAGAATATCATCGAAATACCACCCGGGTGCTTCGTTGGATCCGTCACTGCCAATCTGGAAGCGGATGACGACGATATGCCCCTGAATAGAGGTCAGGTTGAAGACCCGTTGGTGCCAGTAGTTGCCGTCGTTCAGGGTGCCAAACACTTCTTCGCCATGTAGAGGATTGGCTGGGTTATCCATGATCCCATCATATCCACCCACCGGATTCAGCACCTCAAAGGGACCTCCGTCTACCGATACTTTTATATTCCCACCATCCCACATGTGATTCCCACTGGATTCGAATGAATACCACTGCCAGATCGACAGGATCGGACTTACGATATTCCTTAGATCGAGGGGCGGTGTGTCCAGAGTGCTGCTGGCGTTGAAACCGTAATTTCCTTCTAAGTTAGTGCCCCACACGTTGCTGCCGGAATGCGCTGATTGGGGACCGCTTGTAGGGCTGCCCCACTGCCAATCGCTTCCCGATGATACCGTCATCTGCCCGTCATTGTCTTCGAAATCGCTGGAAAGGAACTCCACATTGCTTCCAGGTAGCAGTATCAGGAAAGTATAAACGGGGGTAGTGCCGGTGTTGGCAGATTGGGAGGCATCTATAGCCTCAATGTAATATCTGACGTTACAACCAGCACTTTGACCGGGGATGTCAGCCACGAAAATGCTATTGCCAATGGGATTCATCATAATCGGAGTGAAATCCTCGCCGTTGACGCTATAGTGGACACTGGCAGTTGCCACCCCCGATGGATCAGTGATGATTGCCTCCACCCGGTACGGTCCCAATTCGTTTGATTGATTTGGCAGAGACTCATGGGCGATCTCGGGTGGCAGCAGATCTTCACCAAATACCTGAAAGAATGTTAGGTATCGCTCTACTAAATCTTCCTTGGTGGACGGTGAGGATCCATCGGTCAACCCACCCAATTCGAAGGAGGATCCAATGGTCCGATAGGTGCCATGATCGTATGCCACCGTCGTTCCATATTCAGGATTCCAGTTATTGAATATCAACGTTGCGTTTACACCAGCCCCCAGCCGATCTACGAAAGTGTTTTCACCTGCATACCCAAAGGACATTCCCTGAGTCATTGTGCCCATAACGCCTTGGATCATGCTCAAATCGTCCCATCCGTCGTTGATCCCGATAATATGAAAATATGGATGTACCGGAGTCTGAAAATCATAGACCCAGGTGTCGCCGCCTTCCATGTACAGTGCGCCGCCATTGTCCAAATAAGCTGCCAAATTGGAACCTTCCGTCCCACTGAGAACATGGTTGTTGCCATACATACCCAGGAACACCCACACCGAGGCATATCGATCTAAGGCATCGGGCAACACTGTGCCGGTTTCGTAACTTAACCCCATACTGGCTAAGATCGCGGCGACTGAGTCACTGGAAATGGGTGTTTCATCCGGATCCCACAAATATGCCGCCATCCTACCCACATATTCATTAAATATCAGTTGCGTGGCATAACCATTTGACGCATGGATATTGAGCATGAAGGTAACGGAAGTACCGATCGGTATGGTTGAAGATGCCGTCACCGTGTACACCGCGTGCCCCAATCCTGATGGCGGAATTTGTCCCATGCTTTGTGGAGCCGACTGAATGGTGATTTGCAGGTTATTAGTCTGAAGGGTTCCAATCACGCCGGGTGCGGTGCTGCTTCCTTCGTTTTGGATAGAAGTTATAAGCTGAGCAGTTTCGCCAGGATCCAGCAACCCGTTATTGTTTTGGTCTTGAATCTCGATCCCCACCAACACCATGTCTGGCGCATGACCGATGATCGAGAACGCACCGTTCCAATATGATCCACCCTGGGCCATAGCAAGCACTTCAATCGCGATTCCTTCGCCGTCCACCAGATCGGTTCCGGCGGACATCGTAAACCCACCGGACGCTGTTACCGCACCGCCAGCCGGGATTACCGCGAAATTATGGGTGGAATCAATGAAGGTAACGTGAGAATTGGATGTCCACAGCACCACATTCACATCGGTTGCGGGTTCGATACCAATGTTTCGCAGCGTTAAATTTATGTGTACCGTCTCACCCAGATCCAAAAGCCCGTTCCCATTTCCTAAACTGTCATCGATGGAATGTGACTGATACAGTACATGCGGACCGCTGGGTGGTGCAATGGTAACGTTACCCAGGTAAGGTGAAGCATTTTGGCTGGTTACTGTTAACTGCATCTCACCTGGCATTAGAGAAATAATAGGTAATGTGACGATCCCCGCCGCATTGGTTTCACCGACCTCATAAATATCCTCTGATTCTAACAGGACACAAACCATTGCCCCTGCTACCGGAGCACCATCCATAGTAGCCATCACCGTGATTTCGCTTGGTCCGACCGGGATTTCCGCGGGGTGGGTCACCGTCATGATTCCCGGATTGTCCGACCACACCAATTGAGTCGGGTCACCCAATAACATCGCTTGCTGCATAGTGCGTTCGCAAGTGCCACCGGATCCTTCCGGAAACGATTGGAACATATAAAGTCTACCGAAATCCACATTGTTCCCAAAGTGGGGAATCCCGTTTTCAAAATGGGATCTCATCACTCCCAGTCCCAGAGTATCGGAAAAAAAGAATACGCAGTTTTCCGTAAATGCCATGATGTTGGCGGCGCCTCGGTCCGATGCAGTAGTCATCCAGGTTTCCGCAAAACAATCTCCACCACTGTAATCTAGATTGGCGTTTGAGCAGGCAATGGATACAATCGCGGGCAGTTTCCGTCCATTGGTAAGCGAATTGATATGGGTGTTGGTGAAGTATGGATTTGTGGATGACCACGCTGTCGAATTACCATGTCCAATATAGAATGCCCAGCTTCGACCGTCATTCAATGCGTTCACCAGATTATCGGCATTGTTCGATACTGGCTGCTGGAACAGGTCCACAATACTGAAATTCGCATTTAACAGGATTCGGCGAACCTTTAGCCCGTTTTCCGGATCCACTCCTTCGTTACTGGCAACGACCATTCCCGCATCATACCAGCCGGTTTCTACCAGGTACGGATTCCGTTCGTAGTCCACCAATTTGGATACTAATGTATTACATTCCTGAGGTGTTTCCACTGAGAATCTTGCCATCACTACATCGGCAATATAATCATTCCCCTCTAACGTGGAATAGATATGATCAGTTTTGGATCCGTTAAGACCCGTCCACCAGGGGACAAGATAATAGTCTCCAACCAGGATGACGTACTCGGGAGGGGAAGCCCAATTGTAATAAGCGTTATTGATAAATGCTTTGATGTCGATAGCGGAGGGACTGGCACCGATTTCGTCCAAAGAAACCACCGTGGTCTGAAACCCTTTCTGGTGCTTCCAATTGGCGAACGGCATGATACTTTCATTAAAACTGGGGTGAGTAATGATCAATATCGTACCTTCAGAGGACAGATCCATTCCACCGGAAAAGGTGTTCCAGTTGATCACCCGATCCTGATACATCGCTGCACACCTGGATGAGACTCTGGAAGAATGGCGTTCCTTTACAGAGGCACCATCGGTTCCCTCCGTGATCACCTCCACCTGCATGCTGGTGGCAACGGTCAGTTCCTTGGTCTCGGGATTCCAACGGCAGGGCTGAATGATTACCGGTGCAACACGAAGATCACGCCAAATCACCGGCGAAGACACACTTGCCCATTCGGACGGGTACAGCTTCCTGCCCTGGTAAATTTCCTTGTCGAGGACGAATTCCGGTTCTACATAATGGCCATCACGCAGAGGCGGCTCGAGAAAAGGATATACATTGACATCCGGAATAATCGATGTTACCACCGAAATCACTCTGACGCGAACTTCGCCCTGATCGGGAATAGCCACCAATTCCGTAATTAATGGCAGAGAAGGCTGACCAACATCGTGAGTGATTCCACCGTAAGGAAGGGATAGCTGCTGGTAGGTAATTCCATCGTGCGTGCGGTGCACGATATCCATCCCGGGAATCCCGATGTCCAGTACTGTCCTGCCTGGCTGGTCGAGCACAACTTCCCTTGATGGCATCCGAGCATTCGAGATTCCCAATGACATCCAACCTTCCGCCGGCATCGCCACCACGATGGTGCTGAAGATCCACAATCCCTGCACAATACCCAGGATCCAAGTAATGCGGTGCAACCGGTTCATCTGTCCTCCGTAAGTATTATCAAAACCTAATCATACGATCGCAAAGTCAGTTACATCTATCAGTAATATATATTATTTCTATTATAGTAGATATATTCGCAATAAAGCGAAATAAAATTGCGTATTAGATATCGCATATGATGTAGAACCAAATATATGTAAATCTATCGAAAAAATCCAGAGAAAAAACCCGGAACGACTATTTTTTTCGCCCGGGTTCCTGTTAGTATAATCTATCTGGTATTCGCTGGCTGTTTAATGTCCAGTGTTAGCGGGGATCATGCATCTTGCGCTCTGACGTTCATTGCCTGATACCCGCGGGGACTTTTGACCAAGTCGAAAATGACTCTGTCCCCTTCCTCCAGAATACGGTA
>Ga0111192_1018_pt1 | contig 12333 bp, 10 predicted proteins | sample DeeMarSWOR324_28_FD_80360 | JGI IMG/M metagenome (GOLD analysis project Ga0111192, IMG submission 80360) | bacterium SM23_57 | reverse complement strand
TGGTGGAGCCGGGCCAGGGATCGCCGGTATCGCCACCGTTCACGTATTGTTCCAGGTCCCAGTTGCCGTCGGCTTGTTCCACGGCGACCAAGTAGTGACCGTAGGCGGTGTACCCGGGATACCACTGGTTATTGTTGTTCCATCGGGTTTCATCCACGTGATAGATCAGCAGTCCATCTCCCGGTAAATAGTAATCGTATCCCACGTGCTGGCGGTTTTCCACCAGGAAATATTGCGAGGACAGTATGCCATCCGTCCATAATTTGTAGATGATGGGATTGGTTTCCACCAGAGGGATGGACTGCGCCCAGTTGTTGGTATTAAGGGTTACTGGGTTAACGAATCCTGCTTCGATTTTGCAGTAGGCGTCGAGATGGGCGGGGTTTCGCCCTCCGTTCAGCCAACTTCCCGATGCCATTAAGGTCCAATAGCCCACTCCACGGGAATCATAGTCGTAGTCGTAGAGGTCGGGCAAGCCAAAAATCAGATGCCCGGCTTCATGGCAGAAGACTCCAATATGCCCGTCTTCGGGCTCGGTGCAATATTCAAAGACATAAACGCCGTCTACCAGTGGAGGATTGGGCACCGCCCATTTGTGGGACCAGATATCGTTGACATCTCCGGTCTGTTCGGCTCCACGACCGGCATGGACAATGAAAATCGCATCCACGTATCCATTATTATCGTTATCGTAGATGGAAAAATCGACATCGGGATCGGCTGCCCACACGGCATCTTCGGTCATGCGCTGAGCGTTCCGGGGATAATCACCAATTCCGTAGCTGCTGTCGGTGTAATATTCATAGGTTTGCGGCATGCGGTAGTAACCGGCGATTTCCCCGACGAAGATCACTGCGTCGTAGGACACTTCCAAGTAGTAGTCGGTGTAGCTGCCGGTGGGAAAGGTACCGACGGAGAACAGCAATTCATCAAAATGGGATTGGGGATAATTTATGGTATCGGCTTGATTGTCGGAAAAATCTACGAGGAGCACGATGGCACGGATGGTATCGGGTTGATCGGTTTGATTATCAATGCGGAGTGGAGTTGTGGCTGGTTGATCCAACCCACGTATCCGGGCATCCATCATTAATGATTGAACTCGCTGGATTTTTCCATTGGCCTGCAACACCGTTTCGGTGTCAGGGTGAGGAGGTACTGCTTGTATTGACAGGACTACAAAAAGTACACAAATGAAGGCGGGTATAAAGAATTTCATCGGAACTCTCCCAACCAAGGAACATCAATGACCAAGGCATCAGAACGAGACCCCTCTGAATCGTTTCTGGATATTTAAGAATTGTCGCTTAGCATCGAAATATGTATCAATGATAATCTACGATGTTATTTTAATATTATCAAGAGAAATTGGGGATCAAGAAATTTTCCGCCGCTTGGTTTTGGCTATCGGGTGATGATTCGAAAATTGCAGTAAGATAGTAGGTATAATTGCCTAGGGATTTGTTGCGGATAACACCGGATTTTTCTTGCCTTTGCCATCAACGGTTATTATATTTAGGGAAAGGATGACTTGCCAATGAATATACTCAACAGATATCTGCTAAAAGAGCACGCCGCGCCGTTTTTCTTCAGCCTGATGCTGATCATTTTCATCTTCGTGATGAATTTGGTGTTTCAGATGCTGGGGAAGATTGCGGGGAAAGGATTGGATTTCCATGTTATTATGGAGTTTTTTTTCCTGAACCTGGCGTGGATTATTGCCATGGCGGTTCCTATGGCGGTGTTAGTGGCGGTGTTGATGTCGTTTGGCAGGTTGTCTGCGGACAACGAAATCACGGCATTGAAGGCGTCCGGCGTTAGTTTATATCGGATGATCCGTCCGCTGCTGGTATGGGCGACGTTATTATGCTTGCTGCTGATATTATTCCACAACGAAATATTGCCATATTTTAATCACCGATCCAGGTTATTGCGATCTGATATCCGGCGCAAACGCCCCACCTTGATAATGGAAGAGGGGGTTTTCCTGTTCGACATCCCTAAAACGGTGCTATATGCTCGCAAAGTGTATGCGGAAACATCCACCATGGAAGATGTGGTCATCTATGACGAAAGCGAAAAGAACGTGCAGACTACTGTGACCGCCAAGCATGGGGAGCTGAAGTTTTCCGCTGAACAGGAGAAGTTTCTTTTTACGTTATGGGATGGGGAGATTCATCGCGAGGATGTTGGAGAAAAAACCTACCAGAAAACCATTTTCGAGAGAGCTTTGTACCGGATTGAAGCGCCGAATATGATCCTGCAACGGTCGGAAAGCGAGTACCGCAGTGATCGGGAATTATCAACCGGTGAAATGCGGGCGAAAGTCAAGGAGCTATCTGCCCACCCGGAAAAGAACCGGCGTCTGATCGATTCGTACTTAGTGGAAATCCACAAGAAATACTCTATCCCCATCGCCTGCTTGGTTTTCGTCTTTTTAGGGGCGCCGTTAGGGATCATGGCGCATCGCGGCGGGATTGGTGTGTCCGGCGGATTGAGTATGTTTTTCTTCCTGTTATATTGGGTGTTTCTGATCGGGGGGGAAGACCTCGCCGACCGTAATTACGTCCATCCCGCGGTGGCTATGTGGGCTCCCAACGTGCTGCTGGGATTAGCCGGCATCTACCTAACCATCCGTAGCGTCCGCCAAACTACGTTTTTCCACTGGGAAGACCTGGGAAAACTCTTACCTCACGCCTGGCGTCCACGCCCTAAGGAAGAACCCACCAGTTAGCGGCTTCTTTGGCCGCCGCGACATTCTCAACCTACATAAGCAATCCTTTATATTTACTCCTCCAATTGTGATGGAAAACCCGGCAATCATCACCCGGCAAAAATGACCCGTTTTTTGCCATCAAATACCCTCTCTGCACATTCTTTCATAAAACCTTCCACTATACAATCCATTGCCTAATCTTAAGTGGAACGCCTAACATGCCGATCTAATATTTTGGGCATGGCATATTAGTTGCAAATCCATTCAGAGTAGAATTGCAGTTTGCACGGATCATCAGCGGATTTAGGATAAATTATCACTTCAAAGACCATGGAATCACGCATTCCCAAACTTTTGCTAAATGCAAAACTCATCACCGAGGACCAGTATAAGGGGTTGATGTCCCAGCAGAAGCACTCGGGTAATTCGATCATTACCGATCTTGCCAAAATGGGTGTGTTATCGGAAGCACATGTGGCGAAATTTCTTGCCAGTTACTTCAACCTAAAAGTGGCGGATCTGGATGGACTCGAGATCCCGGAAGACGTTGTGAAAATTCTGAGTCCCGAATTTGTACAGAAGTATTCCGTGGTTCCTTTGAAACGTACCGGCCGGATCTTGACTGTTGCGATGGTTGATCCGTCCATCGATTTCATCATCGAAGACATCAAATTTATTTCCGGGTTCGATGTTGATGCAGTGGTGATCACGGAAAATGCCTTTTTAAGAACCATCGAGCGCTGCTACAAACTCAGTGGCACCCTTGACAAGATCCTTCAGGATATGGATGAAGGATCGGTGGAGTTGATCAAAGATGTGGAGGATGATGGTGATTTATCCGCCATAAAGGATGCAATTGAGGAAGCTCCGATTGTCAAACTGGTTGACGGATTGATCGCTGATGCTGTGAAGCAGGAAGCCAGCGATATCCATATCGAACCATACGAAAAGACACTGAGAATCCGCATCCGTATCGATGGTGTTCTCCAGCAAGTGATGTCGCCTCCCAACCACTTGAAGGGAGCGATCATTTCGCGACTAAAGATCATGTCTAATCTTGACATCGCAGAGAAGCGGGTGCCTCAGGACGGACATATCAAGATGAAACTGGGTGATAAAACGGTCGACCTTCGTGTGTCCACGCTGCCGACCGTGTTTGGGGAGAAGGTGGTACTGCGTATCCTGGACAAATCTAATTTGACGCTGGATCTGGCAAAATTCGGTTTTGAGGAAAAGGCGCTGAATGATTTTCAAAAGGCGATTACGCTTCCTTATGGGATGGTTCTGGTGACAGGACCGACTGGCAGCGGGAAGACCACCACTTTATATTCGGCGTTGGCTTTGGTCAACACGGAATCGGTGAACACCATGACGGCTGAAGACCCGGTGGAATACCATTTCGACGGCATGAACCAGGTACCGGTCAGGGATGATATCGGATTATCGTTTGCCACCGCGCTTAAAGCATTCCTGCGTCAGGATCCGGACATTATCATGATCGGTGAGATTCGGGACCTGGAGACGGGTTCTATTGCTATCCGGGCGGCATTGACCGGGCACTTGGTGCTATCGACTCTTCACACCAACTCGGCTGCGGCTACGGTTTCAAGATTAATAGACATGGGCATTGAACCGTTTCTGGTGTCGTCCTCGGTGAATTTAATCATGGCGCAGCGGTTAATGAGAAAGATCTGCGGCAACTGCAAAGCTCAGACTGACGTTCATCCAGAAATGCTCAGGGAAGTCGGTATCGACGAAAAGGAGGGAATGACACATAAATATTATAAAGGAAAAGGGTGTAGCGAATGCAGTGGGACCGGATATCGAGGGCGGACGGGGATCTACGAAGTGATGCCCATTTCTCCCACTCTCCGGCGCATGATCCTTGAGGGAGCGTCAACGACGGACATGGAGGAACAATCGGCTCGCGAGGGGATGCTAACGCTGCATCAGACGGCGATTTCAAAATGTCAGATGGGATTAACGACCCTGGAAGAAGTTCTTCGAGTGACCGGGGAAGGGTAATCCCATGGATTATTTTTAAAGGAGATCGATTTTGGACATTCGCACTATGTTAGAAGAAATGGTGGAGAAAAATGCCAGCGATCTGCACCTTACCGTGGGGTCTCCGCCACAGCTACGTATTGATCAAAAGCTGGTTCCGATCAGCGATGAAAAGCTGACTCCGGTGACAGCCAAAGCGATGGCTTATAAAATTTTAACTGACAAACAGCAGAAGAAGTTGGAATTGGATCTGGAAGTGGACTTTGCATTTGGGATTGAGGGGTTGTGCCGATTCCGGGGTAATATTTTCTTTCAACGAGGCAGCATCGCTACCGTGATACGTCGCATCCCAATCAAGATTCCCACCATTGAAGAATTGAAGCTGCCCAAGATCTGCAACTCCTTTGTATACAAGCCGAAAGGTTTGGTGTTGATCACCGGACCCACCGGATGTGGTAAATCCACGTCGTTGGCGGCGGTTATCGATCGCATTAACACTGAACGAAACGTCCACATTATTACAATCGAGGACCCGATTGAGTACGTGCACCGTCACAAGAAAGCGATCGTGAACCAGCGTGAAGTGAATTCGGATACTCGGTCGTTTGCGTCGGCATTGAAATATGTATTGAGGCAGGATCCTGATGTGATCTTGGTTGGTGAGATGCGTGATTTGGAGACGATTTCGGCGGCGATGACCGCTGCTGAAACCGGTCACCTGGTGTTTGGTACTTTGCATACCAATTCCGCCACCGAATCGATCAATCGTATCATCGACGTGTTTCCTCCTCATCAGCAGGGTCAGATGCGGGCGCAGATTTCCATGGTGTTGGAAGCGGTAGTCACTCAGAAATTAATGCCCAAGCGGGTTGGAGGAGGGTTGGTGCTGGCTTCGGAGGTTATGATTTGTTCTCCGGCAATCCGGGCATTGATTCGTGATAACAAGGTCCATGAGATGTATGGTATTCTTCAAGTAAGCAGGAAATACGGGATGCACACATTGAATCAATCTTTGTTTGAGTTGGTTGAATCGGGTATTATTTCCGGTGATCGGGCGATATCGGCGTCATCGCTTCCGGAAGAGCTGGAGAGGATGTTCCAACGTCCCATTACAAAACAGACAACTACTGGGACCATAAATAGACCATAAACCTGTCACTGCAACAGCACAGGTATATATCGGCGAAAGGAGACCTATCGTGCCAGTATATCAATGGAAAGGCAGAACGACTGCCAAGAAAGAGATTTCCGGGGAATTGGAGGCGAAGGATCGCAAGGAGTTAGCCTCCAAGCTGCGGGAACGGAAAGTCGTTCTCACGGATGCCAGCGCCAAGCCCATGGAGATCAAACTTCCTGCTATGGCCAAAAAGATCACGGTGCGTGACCTTGGGATCTTTTCTCGCTTGTTCGCCACGATGGTGAATGCAGGATTACCCATTGACCAGTGTCTGGACATTTTGCGGGAACAGGTTCCCAATAAGACTTTTTCCAAGGTCATCGCAGAAATTCACCAGAGCGTGACGGGTGGGGCTTCCATGGCTGAGGCGTTGTCGAAACACAAAAAAGTTTTCGACAATCTGTATATCCACATGGTGGAGGCTGGTGAAACCGGCGGTGTATTAGCGGTGATTTTCAGGCGGTTGGCAAGCTACCTGGAGAAGGCGGATGCTTTGCGGAGGAAGGTCAAAGGCGCGATGATGTATCCCATTGCGGTGATGACCGTGGCAATTGGAGCTACTGTTTTCCTGCTGTTAAAGGTGATTCCGGTGTTTGCGAAAATGTTTGCAGACATGGGTGCTACACTTCCCAAGCCCACGCAGATCGTGATTGGAGTTTCGGAATTTCTGCAGCAATATTTTCTCTATGGGCTTATTATGATCATCGGGTTTATCGTTTTGTATAGGCGCTACCGGAAGACGGAGACTGGAAAGCTGGTGACTGACAGATTGTTCCTGAAACTCCCAATATTGGGAAATGTGATTCGTAAAACTGCGGTTGCCAGATTTACCCGGACCTTAGGCACCTTGATATCGTCCGGTGTTCCTATTCTCCAGGGGTTGGACATTACCGCGAAAACCAGTGGTAACATGGTGATTCAACGAGCATTACAGGCCACAAGGAAATCCATCAGTGAAGGGAAAAACATTTCGGTTCCTTTACAGGAGTCTGGAGTTTTTCCCACCATGGTGGTACAGTTGATATCGGTGGGGGAACAGACAGGACGGTTGGCTGAAATGTTGGAAAAGATCGCTGATTTTTTTGATGAGGAAGTGGAGACGGCGGTACAAGCGATGACATCTCTGATAGAGCCTATTGTGATTGTGTTCATGGGCGTTGTGATTGGTGGTCTTCTCATCGCCATGTACTTGCCGATGTTCGACTTGATCGGTGCTATCAACTAAGCGGCACCGCCGCGTGGAGATAATCATGCTAGGACTACAGGGACAGGACCTGGCACGCAGTCATCGGTGGATAACCAGGATTCGGTTGTTGGTGTATACTTTTCTGCCGGTGATAAGTTTGGGATTTTTGTGGAAATTCCAGCCACCGATGCGACTGCTTCCGTTAATTGGTCTAATTGCACTTGCCCTGCTAATAAACCTGGGACAATTGGTATCCTGGAAACGGGGAAAACCGCTTTTCAAGGAATCCCTGGTCACCTGGACGTTGGATATCTTCATGATTACGGGCATAGTCCATTACACCGGTGGTCCCGTCAGCGATTTTGGATTCCTCTATATCCTGGTGATCATTGCAGGCGGGTACTCCCGGGGTGCCAGAGGTTCGTTCGTGGCGGCCGGTGTCAGTGTACTGATATATGGATCGATGATCTACCTGTCGTACCAGGGATTGCTGTCCCAGATGCTGCCGGATCCCATTACTATGAGGGCGGACTGGGGACCCACTGTGGCTTTGAAGGTGTTTTTGAATGCCACCTTTTTCATACTGATTGCCGCTATCATCGGATACATCACGGAACGGTTGAAGCGTAAATCGGGCGAACTGGAAGTGAAGACGTCGGAGTTTGATCAGCTAAAGTTGGACACTGATACGATTATGGAGACCATTCCAGCTGGAATTCTGGCATTTGATTTTGCGGGAAATATCCTCTATTTCAATCGAGCCGGGCAACAGATACTTGGCACGACGGAACAGCGGATCCACAACACACCAAGCATCCACGTTTTCCTGGCAGCGCAACCTGGGTTTTATGATGCAATTGAGAATATGATCAATAATGAACTTCCTGCACGTTCGCTGGAGATCGACATGCCTGTGTCGAACGGGAACATTCGTCCCATTGGCATCAAAGCCACTTACTTGCAGGATAAGCAGGGAGGAAACAGGGGTATCGTCGTTTATTTCACGGATCTCACCGAAGCTAAAGACATTGAGCGGGAGATGCGAATCTCTGACCGATTGTCAGCGGTGGGAGAGCTTGCCGGTGATCTGGCACATGAGATACGAAATCCTTTGGCAGTGATTCGGGGATCGGTGGAATTCATGGCGCGCGAGTTAAATCCCGGCGGGCAGATGGAGCGATTGATGACGGGTATCCTGCGGGAATCTGATCGATTGAACACTCTGGTTTATGAGTTCATGGATTTCGCGCGGTTGTCGCCTCCATCATGCGCATCCTTACCTGTCAAATCCGTCATGGGAATTTTGCAGAAGATCCCAGAAATTACCGAATCTGTGGAAAAAATTCATGATACCACATCTAAGACGACCTGTTGGGCGGATCGCGATCAACTGTTACGTGTGATCGATTCCTTAATTCGGGACGTGGGGCGGCAATGGGATCCTCGGGGCAATGCCGAGTTGTTTGTGGCGGAACCGGGAAGGGAATGCGAGGTTTGGAAGGGGTATTACGCGACGATTTCAAAAGATCAGGTGGGATTCGTGATTCGCTTTCCCGGAAAAGTATTGCCGGAATCTGAGGTCGATGACCTGTTTCGCCCTTTCCGTCATGCGGATGAAAAACACCGGGGTTTGGCATTGTGTACTGCCCATCGTATTGTGGAGAGTCATCAGGGGGAGATTAAGGTGATAAACCTTACCGGACAAGGGTTAGCGTTGATCGTGCTGTTACCGATTTCCCCGGATGGGAATAGTAATCTGAGTGTTCCAATCAGGCACACTCAGGTTCAAGAAGGAGCAGTGGCATGATCCCGCGGAAGATTTTGGTTGTGGATGACGAAATCAGCATGTGCGACTTCCTGACGGTAGTTCTCAGCAATGAAGGGTATACGGTCAAGGCGTTTCAGGATGGTGAAGAGGCACTGAAGGTTCTGGAGGAAGAGGGATTTCCCTGCATGATCACCGACCTGAAGATGACTAAGATGGATGGTTTGGAGGTTTTGGAGAAAGCGCGTGAGATCGTTCCGGATCTTGGTGTGGTGGTCATCACAGCGTACGCCAGTCTGGAATCGGCAGTGGAGGCATTGCGGCTGGGGGCGATGGATTATGTAACCAAGCCGTTCAAAGTTGATGAAATCAAGATTGTCATCGAGAAAGTGTTTGACCAGATTTCTTTAAAGCGGGAAAATTTAAACCTGCGCCAACAGCTTTCCGACAAAGCCGATCTGTGATCCATTATCGGGAAATCCGAGGAGATGAGGAAGTTATTGGAGATGATCCACCGGGTGGCTCCCACCGATTCCACAATTTTAATTACTGGGGAGAGCGGGACAGGGAAAGAGTTAGTGGCTCAAGCCATCCACTTGCAGTCCAAACGAGCCAAGGGACCTTTTGTCTCGATCAACTGTGGAGCGTTACCGGAAAACCTGCTGGAGAGTGAATTATTCGGGCACATGAAGGGATCGTTTACTGGGGCTTTCAAGAACAAGGATGGGTTATTCAAGGTTGCCGATGGCGGTACTTTATTCCTTGACGAGATTGGGGAAACGTCACCGTCCATTCAGGTTAAGTTGCTCAGAGCACTCCAGGAGAAGGAGGTCATGCCGATTGGTGCCACCAGACCGATTCCGGTGGATGCTCGAGTATTGGCTTCCACCAATGCCAATTTGGAGGAAAATATTCAGGAAGGCACATTCCGGGATGATCTGTATTACCGGCTGTCGGTGATTCCTATTCGGCTGGCGACGTTACGGGAACGCCGCGACGACATTCCGTTGTTAGCCCACCATTTTCTGAAAAAAATCTGCCAACAGAACCAGATTCCTCCGAAGTCATTGACCCCAGAAGCCATGAACAAACTAATTCATTATGACTGGCCTGGTAATGTTCGAGAGTTGGAGAATGCCATTGAACGGTCGGTGATTTTGGAGGAATCCGACACCATCACTTTGGATACGTTACCGGGTAAGATCGTGTCCGGAAGCGGCTCAAACACGGCGTTTTTCCGTCGATCGCAACCGAAGACTTTGGAAGAAATTGAGCGGGAATACCTTCTTCGCGTTTTGAAGGAGACCAACTGGCAGAAAAAGCAGGCGGCTGACATTTTAGGTGTCGATACCTCCACCATCTACAGGAAGATGCAGCGTTACAGGATCACCCAGGATTCGTAGGGATTTTTGCAGAATGCAATGGCAATTTGCAAAATGCAGTTTAAAATCGCGCTTTTTAGGCAGACCATTATCTTGAAAGCCTGGAGATTTTAGATTATAATATTTTGTTATTAGTTGATTTACGATTTTATTATTTAAAGGATGTGTTTTTGGCATGCCCTTTGCGAAATATAATGACAACAAGTTGCGATTTTAGCTCGAATTCCTCAAATAAGTGTTTTAAATGGAGGACGGAACCATGAAGAAATTCAGAAACGAAAAAGGTTTCACCCTGATCGAATTGCTGGTTGTTATCGTGATCATTGGTATTTTGGCTGCGGTAGCAGTTCCACGATTCATGGGTGCCCAGGACCGTGCCCGGATCGGAGCGGCTCGTGCGGACTTGGATCAATTCCGCCAGTCTCTTGGTATGTTTGAGATTGACAATGCGGATTATCCGACGTCGGACTACAATTCTGTGGCAGCGTTGGTTGCTGTGTTGGTCGATCCCAATGGCGATGCTTATATGACATTGCCTGGCGGTGACAACTTTGCTTCATTCTCTTACGCGTACGACAATTCAGTTTCACCGACGTCTTACACGTTGACGGTCACAGCCTTGGACAACGGGGGAACAACGCTGGTGGGTACACCGGAAGGTGTTGCACAATAGCACCCAATGAGGGGTGGTTAACATTGTGAAGAAGCCGAATCAAAGTGGTTTTACGCTTATGGAATTAACGGTCGCCATCGTGGTCATGAGTATTTTGGCCGCGGTGGCGATTCCGCGGTTAATGAGGGCACAAAATCGCGCCCGAATCGGGGCAGCCCACGCAGATTTGGATCAATTTCGTCATGCGTTGGGCTTGTTCATTGTTGATCATCCCGATTACCCGACGTCCGATTACAACAGCGTAGGCGCATTAAGGGCGGTGCTCATCGATGAAAACGGAGATGCGTACATGACATTGAGTGACGGTGTCAACTTTGCTTCGTTCTCATACGAATACGATGACTCGGTAGTACCAACGTCTTACGAAATCACCGTCACAGCATTAGACAATGGAAACACCACTTTGATTGCAAGACCTGATGGTGTTTTTCGATGACTGCTATTCAGGCGATTGGATAAACAACGAGTATAGTCCAATTTAGCCGACTGGGCGGGCACCCTTAATCCGGGCGCCTGCCCTTTGCGACGTATAAAGACCCGGTTCTGCCGGACCGACCTTTTGAGGGATGCTATATCATCGAGTCTGGGAAGAGCCACCATGATGGAACTTGCCCGCCGCTATGAAAAAAGGTTCACTCTTAGCGGAAGAAGTTGCCTATCCCTGACCGGTTTATGCTTTTCCGGAGGAGATGATGGGCTTTTTTTGCTTTCTGGGCAAGGGTTTTGCCATATATGAACGATTGTGCGAGGATGGCATGACATTTGCCACATTGATTCGAGGAACTATCTAACCATATATGCAAATGAATTCACAATCGATTTTAGTGGTTGAAGATGATGCCGGGTACCGGGAACTCTTGGAATTGAGTCTTCGGGAAGAAGGCTACCAAGTTTCCACGGTCGCAAATCATTCCGAAGCACTCCACGCGTTCAATGACGCACACTACGATGTGGTGATTTGTGATTTTCGTCTACCGGGTCAAAACGGTTTGGATCTGATCAAAGACTTAAAGGAGCGGGCGCCGCGGACTGCTTTTATTTTGTTAACAGCGCTGGGGATGGCGGGTCAGGCCAAGCAGGCGATCAGTCAAGGTGCGGACTACTATCTGGTGAAAGGCGCGGTGGAACCTGACACATTAGCTTTGGCCGTCCGCAAAGCTCTGGAACAGAAACGGCTCCAGGAGGAGAACGAACGCTTGAGAACCGGACAACGTCATGAAGGAGGTATGGAGGCGTCCGTGAAACAAAGTCCGACCATGCAGGCGATCTGGGATCAAATCGCCAAAGTCGGATCTTTCCGCAGTCCGGTGCTTATCACCGGGGAAAGCGGCACCGGGAAGGAGCAGATTGCCCGTTCCATTCATGATCAAAGTCCATACAACGACAGTACGTTCACGACGATCAACATTGGATCAACGCCGAGCACATCT
>Ga0111192_1017_pt1 | contig 13037 bp, 5 predicted proteins | sample DeeMarSWOR324_28_FD_80360 | JGI IMG/M metagenome (GOLD analysis project Ga0111192, IMG submission 80360) | bacterium SM23_57 | reverse complement strand
CCCCTGCATCACCCGGTGTCCCGGCTAATTTCACCGTCGCCCACAATAACCTGGAATTGCGTGCCACCTTGTCCTGGATCAATCCGGATACGACCGCCGGGGGCAATCCCTTGACTCAGATAAGCGGCGTGCGAATCTATCGCAATTCCCATGCAGTCGCCGAAGTCACCGGCGTCCAAATCGGTCAACCATCCCAATATGACGACATCACCATCCCTAATCCCAATTCATACCACTATCGTTTAAAACCCTATAATGCTGCAGGCGAAGGCGTCGGCACCGATGTCACGGCTTGGATAGGATTAGATACTCCCGGCCCGCCCGGCACTGTAACCGCCGTTCGAGATACTGCCGGTGCCTTAGCCTGTTCGTTATCATGGACCAATCCCATCGAAGGAGCCCACGGTGGTTATTGGCCAACTGGATCGTGGACCGGTCAGAAAATCTACAGAAATGAGATCGAAGTCGCCGATCTTGTTGGAAACAATATCTACTGTATTGATCATCCCACAGAGCCAGACTGGTATTACTATGGCGTTGCCTACTACAATACCTCGGGCATTGGAGCAGTGGTCGCAGCAGATCCAGAAAGCCTATTCGTAGGCGAAATACCATGCGGCAGTTACCATGTTGGCGGTGGCGCCAATGACTTCCCCGATCTGGTATCCGTCGCGGAATTTGTGAACGGTGTTGGCGTCGGTGGACCCACCGTCTTTAATGTGTACCCCGGCACCTATGACGGTCAGGTCATGCTGACAGATCTTCACCTGAACGATTCCACTAACACCTTGACGTTCCAAGGCATCAATGGCCCCGGTGGCGAAAGACCCATCGTCACCAATACTACCGGACAGCATGCCAATGAAGGTAACGGATTTCAGTTCAGAGGCGGCTGCTATATCACCGTTCGCAATTTCGTGATCCAGGGCTGTGATAATGCGGGAATTAGCTCTTGTTTTAACTATCAGACCGATGAACGCAGCCACCACATCACCATCGAAGGAAATTATTTCAGTAACTGGGACGCCTGCAATATCAGCGTGCATAATTGCAATTATGCCACGATTATTGGAAATGAAATCTGCTATGCCGAAGTCGGCATCCACATCAACCATTCCATCGGAAGTAGGGTATATAACAATATGATCTATGCTTGTTCAAACGGCTTGAACGAAGCCAGCACTTATGGCAGCGAATACTACTACAATTCATTTTACGTAAACCATCCAACCTTTTCCGCCTTCCTGCTGACCCCAACGAGCAATCCGAATACCATCGTGAAAAACAATATCTTTGTTAACCTGGGGCAAGGATACGCCGTGAAGTACCGGACCATCCCGGTCACGGATTTCAATTGTTATTATGCACCATACGGGTATGTCGGGTATTACAATTGGGAGTCCTATCAAACCTTACAAGAATTTCAGGTCATTACCGGTCAGGATTCCAACAGCATCAGCGTCGATCCCTGCTTCCTCGCCTACAATGACCTCCATATCGCAGATTCTTCCGAATGCGTCAGTGCTGGCACACCTATCACCGAAATCACCACCGATTTCGACGGTGATCCGCGGCACCCTGATTTCCCTTCTATAGGTGGTGATGAATTGGATTGGGAATTTGTTGATGATGATCTGCTGCAACCCTTCCCCACAGAATATGCACTATACCCAGCGTATCCCAATCCTTTCAATGCCACTACTATACTGACTTTTTCACTACCACGCGCAGATTTTGCATCATTAATCATCTATAACATCCAAGGACGAGTAGTCAAAAAATTATATGAAGGGCACCTTCCAAGAGGTACTCGTCGTGTGCTCTTCAACGCTTCAGAACTGTCCAGTGGACTATACTTTGCCCGATTGGAAGTAAAAGACTTTCAGCAGGTACGCAAGATTCTATTATTGAAATGAGCAGTTATTTTCTTGCCTACCTTTGCCGTGTTTGTTTATTGGCATGTATTTCGCATATATTAATAAATCGATCGGGGAGATTTTCTCTTGATTTTTCATAATTGCTGAGTTATATTAATAAGAATACCGGTATTCAGTAACAGATTGAGTACCTCATAGCCAGTCGATGTATGCACAAGAATGCATTTCGTGCATTTTTTCGAAGAACAAGTTCGGCTGATGAGTAGGTTCAAGAAGGGCAAAATCATGGTTAGTTTCGTTCGGTACGTGGTGAGGTTAGGATTAGTTTTATCGTTGCTAATTGCCGGATCGGTATTTAGCATTGATCGTTATCACGAACCCAGTTTCACGAGTGGTCAAATCTCGGTGGCAACTACCTCACCACAGCGCGGTATCACAAGAATACAGTTCACCGATCCGCAGATTTCGACAGAGGAAGTAGTAATCGGCGATGAGCAATTCACGGATGTGTGGATTGAGGGTGAAAGCCACACTACACAATCCGGACTACCATCACTTCCAATCGTAAACCGATTGATTGGGATTCCCGATCATGGAGCAGTTCAACTGAGGGTGATTGCCGCTGAATATACCGAAATATCAGGTGTTAGGGTGTATCCTTTCCAGACGATGGAAGAACCCTCTGAGCCAGAACCCGGCTTTGAAATGGAGTCCTTCCGCTGGAATCGGCAATACTACCAACAAGACACCTGGTACCCCTCTGAAGTCGCTTCCCTGGGCGAACCTGCTGTATTGAGAGACGTTCGTTTGGTATCAGTATCGATTTGCCCTGTACAGTATAATCCCGCAACAGGCAGTCTTCGAATTTATCATAATATTGACGTACAAGTGGAACCAGCTCCCGGTCCAGGAATAAATGAAAAAACCAGATCGTTTGATCATCCAAGCAGCCTATTTACTTCGATGTATCAGCAGTTGGAAAATTACCAATATCTTGAACTGGATCAGGAAACCACAACGCCCGGAACCTATTTGATTATCTGCGCCAATCATGCCACTCCAATTAGTTTTGCTGATGAGATTGCCCAGTGGAAACGACGGAAGGGCATCCCCACCCGTATCGCCACACGCGCCGAAACTGGAAATACTTATAGTGAAATCAGAACCTTCATCCAAAATTTCTATAACACATCTGATCCACCTTTGGAGTTTGTGCTGTTACTCGGGGATGATACCGGTAACTCCAGCGATCCATTCCATGTTCCGAGTACCGGTGGATATGGCGGCTCCGATCACCCATATGGACAGGTCGCCGGTAATGATATTCTAATGGACATCGCCGTCGGCAGACTGTCCGCAGGAGACACCGGGACCATGGACAAAATAGTGACTAAAACCTTGAGGTATGACCAGGATCCGTATGTGACCGGTCCGGATTGGTTTAGGAAGGCGTACCTATTGGCCGGAACGACCTCTTGGGTGTCTTCGACGGCAAATACCATGTATTATATCCGCCACCAAATGTTTGAGGAAGGATTTACCCAAGCTGTACTTCACACCCACAGCGGTCATATAAACGCCGCGTTGATGCGCCAGCAGTTGAACGAGGGACGGTCATTTTTCCTTTGGCGAGGTGCTTATATAGGCGAAATGAGCAGCAGTGATCTAAATGGATTATCTAATGGCTGGATGATGCCGTTTGTTTTTGTCATTACCTGTGGAACTGGCAATTTTGCAGGTTCCGGAGCTGGACTGTCGGAAGCTTGGCTCCGATATGGATCTGTCAGCAACGGCGGCGGTGCCGTGGTTTGTGTTGGGACAGCAACTTCCAACACACATACTCGATTTAACAATATCATCGCCGCCGGAATCGGGCATGGCTTCTTTGTCACCGACAATCCTGAAGCAGGAGTGGCTTTGATGGAAGCCAAGTACCAGTTGTATCGCACATACTATCCACATAATGCCGGAGACGTAAATAATTTTTCCCATTGGAATAATCTAATGGGGGAACCCGGACTAAAGATCTGGACAGCATCGCCCACCGAATTTGATGTAACATATCCTTCGACCATTCCGTTGGGAATGAACCGGGTTCCTGTTTTAGTTAGAGATGAGTTCGGTGATCTGGTCGATGGGGCATTGGTATGTTTGATGAAAGGTGATGAAACCTGGACCAGAGCACTGACTGATGAATACGGATATCTGGAAATGCCCACTGCACCAAATACTACCGGTACTCTTTGGATAACCGTATCCAAGACTAACTATCTAACCTATGCTGCAGATATTAGTATCACCCAGCAGCCCTTATTGGTCGCTGCGAGCGACGCAGTTATTGATGATGATAATCTCGGAGGTACTTCCGGTAACAACGATGGTGAATTAAATCCTGGAGAAACCGCGGATCTTACTATCACAGCCCGCAACTTTGGGTCATCACAAACCGCTACAAATGTTGTAGGCACTTTATCTAGTTTCAATTCATCACTAGCCCAAGTGGCCGTAAATCAGCAGTCATTTCCTAATATCGCCCCGGGCGCGTCAGTGCAATCCCAAGGCGACTACCGAATAATCATATCACCTTATGCCCAGGATCAAGACCTATCTCCACTGCTGCTTGAGTTTGTTTGTACCCAGCGAACCGATACTTCTCTGGTACCATTACCAGTCATATCTGGTCGAGTTGAGTTTGAATCCCACCAGTTCCTCCTGTCGAATAATCGCTTAGATCCTGGTGAAACTGAACAGATGCAGATATCCGTGACCAATGAAGGACATAGAACTGTCACCAATGTACAAGGGCACCTGTTTTCCTCCGATCCCATGATCAGCTTCCCCGAACCTAATGCCTTATATGGAACATTGACCATGGGTGCTAGTTGTACCAATAGTGGTGATCCTTTTTTAATATCAGCCAATCCTCTGACCATCCCCGGTCATCCTGCATATCTCGGGCTCGCTTTCACAGGCGATGATGGATTCATAGACACTACATATCTTAGAATTACTGTTGGTTCACCAGCTACGACTGATCCAACTGGCCCCGATAACTATGGCTACTACTGCTTTGACAATACCGATATCAACTATGAAATGGTTCCAGAATACCAATGGATTGACATCCATACTTCAGGCACGCGACTACCGCTGTACGATAATGCGGAAAATGCCGACGACAGTGTAGTCCGCCTGCTACCATTCCCCTTTGAAATGTACGGCATAGAATATGACTCGATTACAGTCTGTTCCAACGGTTGGGCAGCGCTCGGGAATCAAGGAGAGTTTGTAAATTTCCGAAACCATCCCATTCCTGGACCACATGGTCCCGATGCCATGATGGCGGCTCTGTGGGATGATTTGGTGATGAGTAGTGGTGGTGTATACTGGCAGTATTTCCCAGAGGATGATATCCTCGTGATCGAATGGTATAATGTAAGAACACGAGTGGGAAGCTATACGGAAACTTTCGAAATCATCTTATACAATACAGCTACTTACCCCACCCTTACCGGGGATGGTTTCATAAAATTTCAGTACCAGACTGTGACAGATGCACCGGGCTCCTACGATGATAATGACTACGTTACGGTGGGAATTGAGGACCATACACAGTTAGATGGTTTGCAGGTTACTTACTGGCATGTCTGCAATCCCGGCGCAGCCTCCTTAACCACTGGACGAGCCTATTTGTTCACCAATATGCTGAGCTTCGATGTGGGCTGTTTTCAAGGGCAGGTCACCGATGCTGAAACCGGTAACCCCATACCGGATGCCTTGATTAATGTAGAAAATGTATACTTCGATACTACAAACGCCCAAGGTAACTTCTTTATACCTGATATCATCGTCAACGAGTACGGCGTTACCTGTTCCAAGTTTGGATACAACGATGCCCAAGCCGTGGTCGAAATAACCGCTGATGACACCACTGATCAGGATTTCGTACTCACTCACCCCGAATTCTTGATGGATATCGAGTATATCCAGGAAGAGTTGATCCAAGGCGACACCACTAACATTGTGTTTCATGTAGACAATCAAGGCAACGGTGAACTAGCTTATGAGATCACTTTGGATTACCATGTCTCGACATCACCATTCTCGACCGGGAGTAGTATAGGGACTCAGCAACAAAAAACTGTTGGACCGGTGCAGCCTTTAAATGAAATTGATGATCCCTGGGAGTCGTTACTACTCTTCGATGTGTCGGGACCCACCAATGACACCTATGTACAGGGTGTGGCGTATGCCTGGAGTTGTTTCTGGGTCGCTGGTGGCGGGACGGGACCTGGTGAATCCAACAAAATATATAAATTCGATCCGCAAGGCAATTATCTGGGAGAAATGCTTCAGCCTTCCACGTCAGAATATGGCTTCCGCGATTTAACCTGGGATGGTGAGCACCTATGGGGTAGCGAGGATCAATACATTGTCGCCTTTGACTCCAATGGCATCGCTGTGGATAGCATTCAAGGTTTATTGAATCCTAACCGGGTTCTGGCGTATGACCCGGACGAGGATGTGTTCTACACTGGCGATATCACCGCCCCAATCTACGTGTTGGATCGAGAAGGCAACGAAATACGTCAGTATGCCGGTCATGGTCGTATGATATATGGCCTTGCCTGGTTCAGGGATGATCCGGATGGCTATCCGCTTTATATGTTCTGCCAGGAAGGAAACGGTCCCCGTTTGCGAGTTCATAAATTGAACACATCAACTGGCGATATACAATTCGTCTATGATTTGGATGGGGGTGCGAGTGATCGAGCTGGCGGGGCCGTAATAACCGGCGCTTGGAATCCACTGGTCTGGGCGTTTGTAGGTCAAGTAATGGGTCAATCATTTGATCAGGTCGGTGTATGGGAACTGGGTCCCAATACTGCCTGGATAAATTATTCTCCATCACAAGGATCTATATCAGGTGGCAGTCAAGAAACATTTCATGTGTTGCTGGATGGCAGGGAAGTCTTACCCAGCAGTTACCACGTTAACTTGGTGTTCAATCATAATGCCATCGGAAGCCCTGACACTCTTCCAGTCAGTCTGACCGTAACCGGTGTAGCCGTGGATCCGGAGGAAGATCTGATCCCCTTTGAATACTCGTTAAGCCAAAATTATCCGAATCCCTTTAATCCGGTAACGACAATACCATATTCGCTTCGTGAGAACACAGTTGCAAGACTGATCCTATACAATATTCTGGGACAGAAAGTTCGCACATTGGTGAACGAACCACAGGAAGCTGGCCCTCACCGGGTAGTGCTGGATGCCAGAACCTTAGCATCAGGGATTTACTTCTACCGTTTGGAAGCAGGTTCATTCACCAAAATCCGCAAAATGATTTTACTAAAATAGAATCATCGACCACAATTTAACCTCTCCCAATTCCTACTACTCAATTGGTATCTACCGCGAGGATAAAAGGAGTGCCAATGAGCTGAAGAATCGTATACAGCAGTGCCTTAAAACGCTGTATTACTGCAGATAATTTTCATGCGAAACAAAATCCAGAAAATAAATTTCTTGACTTTCTGGATTTTATTTTTATATTAATTAAATGAAGTGTGCGAACCATTTCGGAATTTAACGTCTATAAAATATATAGTTAAGAATTATCAACTTCTTTGGTCACAGGAAAGATACTCTGGATAACACAACCCAGAGGATTTCGTGATCGCTACATTCCTACTTCATAGATACAGGAGAACTGATAGCCCGGAATGGAGTTCTCCGTCTCGTAGGGTCGATAACCGCGCACCAGAGGCACAATCAAATTGCGTTCCTTAGAAACAGCGTGATATTGATTGTGCCTTTTTTCACGATATGTTAAATCTGAATCTTATAGCATGCGCCTTAGGATTTGGTCAATAATCTTCTAACTTCGATTTGCATTAATATTTTCTTGAGAACATGACTGCATATCCCTAAGAATTGCACGATAACCTCGCCCAAATATATTAGTATCTAAATCTATGGCAACTGATGGTGATGGATGTGAACTGTCTACAAAAGTAAACATTTACTTCGACAGTTTGCCCTGCCCTGCCAAGTGCAAAACCACGAGATTGGCAGCAGAGTGTTAACTATACAGGAGCAAATATGGCAGAAACTGATTGCGACCATAAATGGTCGATGTGCAATGTGCGAAACGGTTATCTCATTGTGGAAGGCTGCTTCCACTGTCGAAATAGAATCTCTTTCTTCTCGGATGAACCAGTACCTCCCATAGACGATTACCGAGAAGGAGAGCATTTCTGGAGCCATCTGGGCAGTTTCCAAGCGTCGAAATTTGATCTCAAATGCGAGAAATGCGGCAAGGAAATCGCGCTTGACGATGTGATGGCGCTAATGCTATGTATGAACTGCGATGAAGAATGCGGCGTCTTCGAAATCGCCGCAAATGAGAAAGATAGCAAAACTTGGATCTATGTAGCGCTGTGTGCCGACACCTCCCATGCGTCCCAAAAATGTATTTCGGACGAAGGAATAAAAGCATTGAACCAGTATTTTAATTTCGGGATCCAGGATCCTGACAAGAAAATCCTTGTCGTGCCTTGCAGTTTTCGAAAATCCCCCGACACCTGCCAAGGAGTGGTTTTGGCAGACGTTGGCTTAACTGAACTCTATTAAAAAGTAATTCGCAAGCCGTTTGCTACACACGAGATATGTTTTGTTCGTAGCATATGGTTTGATGATCATCAAAAAACTCCAGTACAATGCTGGATTCATCACCGGAAGAAAAGAAAGGCAGTGCGATGAAAGTTACTGAAGTGGCTGAGAAAGCCGGTTTGAAAGCTTTTAATGTATACCCGGATAAAGAAATTTTAGGGGTATATATTTCCGATATGGTCAGCGATATTATTGGGACGAAGGAGGGGAACCTCCTGGTGACTCTTCAGACACATAAAAACCTCATAGCCGCCGCCAATCTCGTCGATGTCTCTGCCATCGTGATCTCGCGCGGCAGGACGCCCGCCGACGATGTAATTACCCTTGCAAATAAGGCTGGAATTGGTCTGTTTGGTTACGAGGGTGACACCTGGACTCTGGCTAAAAAATTATATGAACTCGGACTCAGATAACCACAAAAAATAATCGATATAACCTAAATCACAAAAGGGCAAAAGAGGACCTTACCACTGATCCCTGTGTGCGATATCCACATCTGAATGATTAATGGACCAGATTTCCCTTGTGGCTACTAATCCCAACCTCGGATCACTTCTGCGGAAAGTGAGAAATCATGTCGAACGACGTTATCACAGCATTCAAAGAAGAATTTAAAGGCAATAGAGGCGATCTAATCCCCGTCCTACAGAGAACTCAGGCAGAGTATGGTTATCTACAGGAAGATGCTATACGGAAGATCTCGCGATGGCTGAAAATGTCCGAGAATGAAATCTACGGCGTCGCCACTTTCTATGCGCAATTTCGTTTTCATCCGCCCGGGGAACATCACATCAAGGTTTGTCTCGGCACCGCCTGTCACGTCTCTGGTGCACTAAACTTCTTAGAAGTTCTGCAAATTGATTATGGCCTCTCCCACGGGGAAACAACCCCGGACGGTAAATTTAGCCTTGAGAGAGTTGCCTGTCTGGGATGTTGTTCACTCGCACCTGTGGTGGTGGTCAATAATGAAGTTCATGGTAGAATGAACCGGGTAAAATTCGTGGAACTCTTGGAAAAATTGAAGTAAACCATTCACCGCACTTTATCCAGCTTAAAGGTATAGAAAATGAAAGAGTGCGTTGGCGAGCAGCGATGCGAAGAGCCAAATAGGGAGTAGTTAATGAATAGTAACGGAAAGGCTTCGGAGAACCTACCTGTAGAAAATCCAGCGTATATCCCGCCTAATGGTAAGGTAACTTTCTTCGTCTGCGAAGGCACAGGTTGTGTTTCTTCGAAATCACCTGATATTCGGAAAGCAATTGAAAAAGCTGTCAAAAAATTAGGATTGGTCGGTAAAATGGAGGTGGGGCTCACCGGTTGCCATGGCTTCTGTCAGCAGGGTCCAATAGTTGTTGTTGAACCTGATGGCTTCTTTTACTCACAAGTAAAACCCCAGGATGCTGAAAAGTTAGTGATGGCTCATGTTGAGGGCGGTAAACCCTTTAAAAGCCGCTATTATCGACACCCCGTGACCAAAGAAGCCATCCCATATTATCGGGATATTGTGTTCTATAAGGAACAACAAAGGATTATATTGCGCAACTGTGGAAAGATTAATCCGGAAAAGATCTCCGACTACGAATCACTCGGTGGGTATAATGCTCTACATAAAGCAGTTTTTGAAATGACTCCAGATGAAATCATTGAAGAAGTCCGTACTTCGGGTCTGCGTGGGAGAGGAGGCGCAGGATTTTTGGCTGGCGTCAAATGGGATGTTTGTCGTAAAGTGCTAAGCGACACGAAATACGTCATCTGCAACGCTGATGAAGGAGATCCAGGCGCTTTCATGGACCGAAGCATTCTCGAGGCAGATCCTCACTCTGTCATCGAAGGATTGATTATTCTTGGTTATGCAATCGGCGCCCAAAAGGGTTTTATCTACTGCCGTGCTGAGTATCCACTCGCCGTAAAGAGATTACGCATCGCACTTAATCAAGCGCATGAGAAACGTTATCTCGGAAATAGTATCTTGGAATCTGATTTTAACTTCGAGATTGATATTTTTGAAGGAGCAGGCGCCTTTGTATGCGGTGAAGAGACCGCATTGATCGCCTCCATCGAGGGGAAACGGGGAACTCCCAGAATGCGCCCACCATTTCCAGCGGTTGAGGGACTTTGGGGAAAACCAACCGTCATAAATAATGTCAAAACCCTAGCCACCGTTCCGGTTATAATTTCCCGTGGAGCAGATTGGTATTCTTCGATTGGAACCGAGAACAGCAAAGGTACAGCGGTGTTCGCGCTCACTGGCAAAATTGCCAACTCTGGTCTTGTTGAAGTAGCTATGGGTATACCACTCTCAACTATCATCTACGATATTGGAGGTGGAATCCCAAATAATAAGACCTTTAAAGCTGTCCAGACAGGTGGACCATCTGGAGGTTGTCTGCCATCAAGCAAACTTGACATCCCCATTGATTTCGACTCGCTAACAAAAGCTGGATCGATGATGGGTTCCGGCGGGCTTGTCGTGATGGATGAAGATACTTGCATGGTTGACGTAGCCCGATTCTTTCTCACGTTTACTCAAAGCGAGTCTTGTGGTAAATGTGTCCCCTGCCGGGTAGGAATTCGTCTCCTGGTAAATATCCTGGAAAAGATCTGTCAGGGAAAGGGTGAAGAAAAAGACTTGGATAAATTGGAAAAGCTTGCCACTATGGTTAAGAATGGATCACTCTGTGGGCTGGGGCAGACTGCTCCTAATCCGGTTCTTACCGCACTCCGATATTTCCGCTCAGAGTTTATCGCTCATATAGTGGATAAACGGTGTCCTGCTATGGTCTGTCGTGACCTTGTTACCTTCAGGATTATCCAAGGCAGATGCACGGGCTGTCAGCGCTGCGTATCTGTGTGCCCCACCGGAGCCATTACTGGACCCCGTTCCGAACCCCATAACTTGCAGCAGGATAAATGCATTAAATGCCGCTCCTGCTATGAAGTCTGCCGATTCGATGCCATTGCTGGTGATGCAATCGTCATCGAATCATAATTGTAAATGAATCATAATGAATCGTCTTTTCAAGACATCTTGGCAAATGTAACACATACAGGTAGATTATGGCGCTAAAAGAACCCAAAAAACTTACAATGGAAATTAACCATCAAAAGGTTTCTTTTCCCGAAGGCGTTACAGTCCACCGGGCAGCAGAATTAAATAATATCTATATCCCCTCGCTCTGTTCCCATAAAGATCTATCCCCCTTTGGTGGTTGCAGATTGTGTATGGTCGAAATCGAAGGGATGCGCGGCTATCCTCTGTCCTGCAATACTATTGCCACCAAAGGCATGAAAGTTCTTACAGATACTGTGATGCTTCGGGAACTCCGAAAGGAAATATTGAAGCTTATCCTTAGCGAGCACCCGTCAAGCTGTTTGGTCTGCGATGAAAGCGATGAATGCAAAGATTATCAGGGCACCATCCGGAAAACAGGAGTAACTACCGGTTGTCGATTCTGCCCCAATGATGGGCAGTGTGAGCTCCAGGATATCGTCGATCATATCGGCATTACCGAAATCGATTATCCCATTTACTACCATGGTTATGAAGCGGAACATGACGATCCCTTCTACGATCGGGACTACAATATCTGTATATTGTGCGGGCGGTGCGTTCGGATGTGTCAGGAAGTACGGGGTACCGGCGTTCTGGCGTTCACGTACCGAGGTTCCCACGCAAAGATCGGTCCCGCCTTTGGCCGCAACCATGTCGAAGCCGGCTGTGAGTTTTGCGGCGCCTGTGTAGATGTTTGTCCCACTGGGGCTCTGGTGGATAAAGTATCTAAATGGGATGGAAAACCGGACGGATTCCATGTGTCCACCTGTCCATTTTGTGCCATTGGATGTCAAGTCGAACTAAACTATAAAAACGGCAGGCTTTCGAAAGCCAGAGCCAACCTGGATCCTGAAGTCAACGACGGACAGTTGTGCCTAAGAGGCCGATTTTGCATGCCAGAAACCACACACCATTTTGAGCGTGCCAGAAAACCAATGCTTCAAAAAGGCGACTACTTCCGTGAGGTATCGTGGGACGAAGCCAAAGAAGCTGTGGTGGGAAAACTAAAAGGTATCAAACCCAGCGAGTTCCTGATGCTGGTATCACCCGATCTAACCAATGAAAGTTTGTTTGCCGCTCAGAAGTTTGTTCGCTCCTGCCTCAAGTGCAACAGTATCGATTCCTCAGCCCGGATGGAACTACCGGGTGGTCTGGGACTCTGGTCAAAACTTTTCTCACTACCCATTTCCATTAAAAACATCGCAAAGGCTGATGCCATCCTTGCCGCCGGACTGGACAGCCGGTTCGATTTCTCAGTAGTGGGAGTAAAAGTCAGGCGTGCTCTTGACCACGGCGCCAAGCTGGTAACCATCGACCCCCGTGACAGCAACTTGGCTCGATATGCCGAAGACTGGTTGCAGCCCGTTCCAGGCACTGAAGGACTGCTCATAAAAACCATTGTTGATGCGGTTGTGGGAAAAATCGCAAACCTG
>Ga0111192_1016_pt1 | contig 13107 bp, 12 predicted proteins | sample DeeMarSWOR324_28_FD_80360 | JGI IMG/M metagenome (GOLD analysis project Ga0111192, IMG submission 80360) | bacterium SM23_57 | reverse complement strand
GGATTCGAGTCATTCATTACTTATGATATTTATTTCTTAGATTTAAAAATGCATCTTGACTTATCGTACCGATCTGGTCAATTCCGGGAGATAAACGTTCATAATTCCCGTCAGGTTTCATAATTCGGGCTTTTACATTGTCTTGAAGGTACGTTTCCAACACCTCATCACGAAGATAACGAACATGTCGAGGATTTTCAACGGGGAATATCACTTCGACACGTCGGTTAAGGTTCCGGGGCATGAGATCAGCGCTACCCATGTAGATCTCTTCCTCTCCGCCATTTAAGAAGTAATAAATTCGACTATGTTCCAAATACCGTCCAACAATGCTAATTATTCGAATATTCTCACTCACTCCTGGAAGGCCCGGACGCATACAGCAGATTCCACGAACAAGAAGGTCGATCTTCACGCCCATCTGGGAAGCCTCATATAAAAGTTTAATCATTGGTTTGTCCACCAATGAATTCATCTTAAATATAAGGTGAGCGGGATTACCATTCAAGCAATGCTCAATCTCCCGGCGGATACAGGATTCCATTTTTGAACGCAAATTTACAGGAGCAATCCATAATTTCCGGTACTCTTTCTTGGATGAGTAGCCAGTGAGAAAATTAAACAAGTCCGTAGCATCAGCACCGATATCATCATCACAGGTAAACATGCCCATATCTTCATAAAGATGTGCGGTTACGGAATTATAATTTCCCGTTCCCAAATGAAGGTAACGCCGTATGCCCTCCCCTTCCCTTCGAATGACTAAAGCAATTTTTGAGTGCGTTTTTAGACCAACCAGACCATAAATAACATGGACACCTTCAGACTCCAAAACCTTAGCCCACCCGATGTTACTCTCTTCGTCAAAACGAGCCTTTAGCTCAACCAAAACTGCAACTTGCTTCCCGTAATCACGACGGGCTTCTAATAGTGTCTGAACCACCGGGGAATTCTGACCCACTCGATACAGGGTTTGTTTGATCGCTAAAACATCTGGATCGCTAGCAGCTGCTTTCAGGAACTCAATGACCGGTGAGAAAGAATCGTAAGGGTGGTGAAGAATTACATTTTCTCGTCTGATTGCGGAAAATATCCCGTCAGGATTTATTTCAGCGGCCTCAATATTGCTCAATTGACTCACTACCGGAGGAACATAAGGGATAAACTTTAGATCATAACGTTCGATATGATATAACTCGAACAAACTGGATAATCCTAATGGATTCTGTAGTGTGTAAATATCATTCGATTCAACTATGAGGTTTTTAACGAGTATTCTACGAATCCGTTTCGACATCTCATGGTTAATTGTCAAACACACAACAGTACCAAACCGGCGACCTTTTACACTTTCTTCCATCGTTTCTAATAAATCATCCGCCTCTAATTCCTGGATGATGAAGTCAGCATTGCGGGTGACCCTAAAGGGATAGGCTTCGACAATCTCCATCCCAGGAAAGAGGGATGAGAGGTTTTGAAGAATCAATTCCTCCAGCATTACAAAATAATGATGGTGCGGAACAGTACCATCACGGCGTACGCTACCTGAAGATCTCTTGATCGGAACAAACCTGGGTAAGGATGTTGGCACTTTTACTCGAGCAAAATGTTCGTGTTCGCTCTGATCCTTAATGAAGACTGCCAGACTTAAACTCAAGTTAGAAATGTATGGAAATGGATGCCCAGGATCAAAGGCAAGAGGGGTTAAAACTGGAAAAACAACCTCATCAAAGTAACTCTGCACATAATCGATTTGTTTTTCTGTTAGCTCGTGATATTTCAGGATGTGGATGCCGTCTTCGTTTAATAATGGAATAAGTTCTTCATTCCAATAATTGTTCGCGTTCTTTAACACCTCATAAGCTGATTTCCTTACCGCAGCCAATTGTTCAGCGGGCGTTAAACCATCAATGGAAAAATCAACCACACCAGCATCCACCTGCATTTTTAACCCGCCAACACGTACCATGAAAAATTCATCCATATTGGAACCGACAATGGCTAAAAATTTAACGCGCTCAAGTAAAGGATTTGATGGATCCATCGCTTCTTCAAAGACTCTTCTTTGAAACTGAAGCATACTGAGTTCTCTGTTGATATACAACTCTGGATCGTGAAGATCAACGCCAATCATTTTGGGAGCACTTACGAGTTCTTCCTCATCAATTTGCTCGGTAGTGACCATCTCCTCGGAAGGTTCAATTATTTCGACAGTATCAGAGTCCATATCTCCACCTGTTTTTCAAATGATTCTTTCGACTAAGAGTAACTGAAAACACCATTATAAACGATTGTCACGTTTCCAACGCTGAAGGGCATTCTTCATCAAAACGATCCGATCAGCATGTGGGATTTTTGTTCGCTCAAATTCGACTAATCTTTCGACGACATTTGGGTCATTTTGAACCCGACTTAACAGATCTCGATAAATTGAATATTCGTCTTCGGGGAATTCATATGTTTTTGTACTAAAAGGGGAATGGTAAGCGAAAATAGAACCAACAATGGCACAAAAAACGATCATTATCCAGGTTATCGCTGATCCTAAGTTGATAAAACCTTCTTCGCCAACATTATGCCAGTAAAAATCAAATAATATGTCCGTACCAACCGTCAGACACCCAACGAATATCCCATGGCAGGCAGGTTTTTCGTTGATAATAAAGCCCGTCACCAGACCACTTATTAAACCTCCCAGGACAGAAATACTGGAGATTATGATCTCTTGGTTTGCCTGGGCTGCAATCAGGCTTCTCAATAGTAAATGCAAAATGAAGAAAACAAATCCCCCAGCCAGCCATCCAATTAATATTGCCTGGAGAGATAAACTCAGAGACCCTGAATCAACGCCCTCGATTAACTCCTGGTGATCATAGTCGGTTGGGTAAAGATTGAGACCACAATGGGGGCAAATTGATTGAGTAACTCGAATATAAGCACCACACTTGGGACAATCAATACCGTCATCATGTTCAACATTCATAATCAAGCACTCATTACTGTTTTAAGATGGAATACAGCACCGGCTGCAAGCATCATTTGAGCTACATGATAAGTCATCATAACCATAACCCTTCTAGGTGAACTAACCTCAACAAACCTTATCCATGCATTTAAGATATCAGAGAGGTAAAACAACAATCCTCCTGTGCTTACCAGGAATGATGCTTGAAAATCCCATTTATTATAGAAGAGAGTAAGAACCGCAGCATAAAGCATTATCGAGATTATGATGGAATAAAGTGCAATCGGGGCTTTCATATGGTTTTTATTCATCTTAACAAGCCCGAGAGCTATTCTTTTATAAACAGTGAATGTAACAATGACGATCATTGCTCCCAACACCAGACCAGGTAGTAAATTTCTCCCTTTTGGCACCAGGTTTCCGAAACCCCAAATATAAAAGATATGACCAAGAAGAAATGAGAATAAACCTGGGATAAAATACCGTTCCGGTAAAATCAGAAAAATATCTCCCGCCAGACAGAATACCAGCGCGATGATAAAGCCAATTAGGGTAAATCCATCAAGGTGAAGAAAGGAATCAGAAAAATCGATGGTTGTTAATATCCAAAGGATCAAGAAAACAATAACGAGAGGTTTAGAAATAGTTATTAACCATTGGATATTTTTATGTTCCCCAATCCATTCAATCACCGCAAAAACAAGAGAGACAAAAATCAACATTCATTTATCCTTCGAATCCTACCAGCAAGGATGCTTTTGAAATTCTTTTATCATCACATCCTTTTCGCTTTCTGGCATCCAGGATGATTGGATGGCCATCAGAATCAACTTCTTGATATCAAGCCTAGAAAACCCCAAACTATCTACCAAACCTTTATATTCAATGGCAAGTGTGTTTCCGAACATTTTAGGATCATCGGTATTTACTGAAAGCAATAAACCCCGTTTATAATAATCATGAATAGGATGATGTTCAATTGAAGGCACAACACCAGTTTTCACATTGGATATTGGACACATTTCCAAAGGGATTTGGTGATTTTTTAAATAATCCAAAAGGCCATCATCCTGCCTCGCATTGGTGCCATGACCAATTCGATCAGGATTCAAGTTGTGGATTGCCCTCCAAATACTGTCAGCACCAGCAGCTTCGCCAGCATGGACGGTGGTATGAAAGCCCATTTCACGAGCTTTTCGGTATACTTCTGTAAACAAGTCGGGTGGGTAGGCCTGTTCCGAACCCCCTAAACCAATACCAAGGACACCAAGATCGCGAACCTCTTCGATTTCATGGAGCGTAATAATGGCCTTCTGGGGTCCAAAATCTCGGACCAGATCAGGCACTAATCCAATAACAATACCATCGACTTTTTCAAATCCCTTCCTCACTGCCTCGATGATGCATTGGGTCTCCAACCCATGTCTGTGGAAATCCGGAGGTGAGACATACATTTCTGAATATCGAATATTCTGAGAAGCCGTATCCCTGGCAACCATTTCAGCGATATATTCAATATCCTCATAGCTGCGGATGAAGGAATTTTTCCAAACCCAGGTGTCGATGAAGTGAGAAAAATCTTTGAAGATGAATTTATTCCCAAGTGATTCCTGATCTGGAATCTCAGGATCGCCACCATACTTTTGCATCAGCTGCCAAAGAGCATCGTGGGGAATTGCCCCCTCTAAATGGATATGAAGTTCTACTTTTGGTATTAAGGATAACCAGAGATCATCTTCCATGTTTTTTGTCTTCCCGAGTACGATTGACTGTACCTTATTTTACATTAACCATCCACCTGTTCTTGAATATGATTACAATATTAGAAAAACCAATCCTTTCAATGGTAAATCCGTTGAGGATTTTAGAAACAATAACGAATGAGAGTTATGGACATTAAATCACAAATCCCGTTTGATCCCAACATTCTAAAAATAAATTCTCCATTGGTTGAGGTTTGTTTCACAATTTTCAGGTTGAAACAGCTGTACCGTCGGGGATGGTTAAGGAGTGGTATTCCACAAGACAGATGCGAAAGTGTTGCGGATCATATCCTTGGTGTAACAATGTTGGCAATGATATACGCTGATATCTATCACCCCGATCTAGATCAGGTTAAATTACTCAGGATGGCTTTAATCCACGACATCGGGGAGATTTTTGCTGGGGATATTACTCCCGATGACCCGATCAGTAAAGGTGAAAAATATATATTGGAAAAAGCATCGATCACTCGGATATTTTCACCTCTGCAATTGGAAAGGGAATATTTAAAGATATGGGAAGAATACGAAAGAGGCGATTCTCCAGAAGCCTTACTCATCCGGCAAATCGATAAATTGGAGATGGTAATTCAAGCCATCATTTATGAAAAACAGGAGAATATAAACCTTAACGAATTTTATCATTCGGCGCGCTCTTACTTATCAGATCCACTCATGATCGATATTTTTACTAGATTAGAAAATCTTCGCTAAGAAGGAGAAAATTATGAGATTTGGAATTGTATCTTCTCAGATGAAGTACCTCATTCCTCCCGGATTGCAGGAAACAGATTTGATTAACCACGTATTCAATTACAATCAAGTCGATTTAGTAAAGAGGATAGCAGAAAATGGTTTCAGCCAGATAGAACTTGTAGGAGATTTAGGAATACTCTTGCCACATCTGTATTCTCAAGGAAATATTGAATTGTTAGGAGAATTAAAACCAAAATACGACCTGAATTATACGGTTCACCTACCCTTGTGGTCTATAGAGCCATCGACACCTCTTAGGCTTGTTCGGGAAGCTTCTGTAATAGCTTTAAGTCAACACATCACCCACCTTGAACAAATAAAACCAGAAGTTTATATTCTTCACGCAACAGGTGCACTCGCAGCCGAATTTTACCAGATGAAGATGCCCAGATCAGCGAAAGAATACCTGTTACACCAGTTCGCAAGTTTCGCCAAAGAAAGCATGGCCAGAATATTAGCAGAAACTGGAATACCAAGCAGGAAACTGGCTATTGAAACGATCGAGTTCCCTTTTGAATTAACACTGAATTTAGCCAAAGATTTAGATCTTTCCATGTGTTTTGATACGGGTCATATGCTGGCGGGTTTTGCAGGTCCGATTAATTTCTTCGCAGCACTTGAACTATGCTTACCTCGATTAGCAGAAATTCACCTTCATGATTCCCCTCATCATAAGCAAGGTACAGCTATTCAATATGGTAAAGACCACCAAGCTTTAGGTAAGGGAGATTTAAACATCCGAAAGTTCTTTGATTTTCTGATTGATGCTGATTTTTCAGGACCCGTAATCTTCGAATTAAGCATAGAAGAGGCGAATGAGTCGCTTGAATTGATACGAACGATTCGACCTGAGTTATTAACCAATTTATGATCATGCTTCCAAAAGACCGGGGTGCACAAAACTTGCAACTTGCTTTACAAACAGAACCATTAATAAGGTCATTACTTAACCTGCTGTAATCCAGGAAATCATGCTCATGGAACCAACGATCACTCTGTCCAACAAGAGAATTCTCGTAGTTGAAGACAACGAAAATGTAAGAAAGGCCATCACAAAAACCCTTCAAATAGAAAATTACCAGGTTATCCAGGCGAAAAATGGGGAAGAGGCCTTAAATGTTCTCGAAAGATTCACTCCTGATTTAATACTCTCTGATATTTATATGTCCCAGATGAGTGGCATTCATCTATTTTCGCAGGTTCGTGACAATATTCGATTGAAGGCAATACCATTTGTTTTCCTGGTCGGTGATAATCGAACGGACCTTACTCCAAAGATCCGCGATTTGGGAGTTGAAGACTGGATCACGAAACCAATTGACGCTGATGGGTTAATTAGAATCATCAATTCACGCTTGCTTCGCGCTGCTGAAATTAAAGTTGCTCATATCGATCGGGCTTATCTCGAAACAGTTGAAGTGCTGGCAAATGCTGTTGAGGGCAGAGATCGATATACGAGAGGTCATATCGAAAGGGTTACTAACTATGTATTGTGGATGGCAGAAGAATTACGTTGGCCACCAGAGAATATTCGAATTCTGCAGTTTGGGGCACGCCTCCATGATATTGGAAAAATAATTATCCCTGATCACATTCTCAATAAACCGGGTCCTTTAAATGCAGAGGAATGGGTTCTTATGAAGAAACATCCCGTTGCAGGCGCTAAAATCATCAAGCAGATCAGTCATCTAGAAGAAGCAATCCCTTATATTCTCTATCATCATGAAAAATGGAATGGTGAAGGCTATCCAGAAGGTAACAGTGGTAGAGAAATCCCCCTTGGCGCTAGAGTCCTTGCCTTAGCAGATGTATTTGATGCGATGACAACCGGGAGACCCTATCGACCAGCCCAATCCAGAGATTCTGTCCTCGACCATATTTCGAGAGAATCTGGGATTCATTTCGATCCAGACCTCGTACCCACCTTTATCCATGTCATCAAAAACCGCAGTCGAGACCCTGTGAGTTAGGTCCATGCAGACAATTTGAAGGGATAGTTCGTTGGGCTGTTTTATATAAAATGACTATGCGCAATTATTAAGGTTTTTATCACGTACATCCCTTTTTACTCCCCACCCCTATATTTTGACTCAGGGATACCTTTCACTTCCGTCATGAAAACGAGTACACTGCCCGCATCGGGCTGTTTTTTTAATTCTTCTTCTGTTAGGTTTATTCGAGCACTTGTTATATATAGATCATTCAGTTTTGCCCCTCCAAAGGTACAGCTTGTTGGTCTTTGGACTGGCAATGGTATCTCTTTATCAACCTGACCGTCTGGCGAAAACCTGACCACTTTCCAGCCATCCCACATTGCACTCCAAACAAAACCATCCGAATCTACAGTCAAACCATCAGGAGTATAATTCTGTGGGATTTCAACAAAGATGCGTTCGTTTGATATATTGCCATTTTCTACATCGAAATCATAAGCGTAAATCGTATTAACGGTAGAATCTGTATAATAAAATACCTTGTTATCTGGACTCCAGCCCAGTCCATTTGAAATTCCAACATTCCCTCTTATTTTTTCGCAACTCCGATCTTGGTCCAAGCGATAAAGAGAAGCCCGTTGATTCGGATATTCCTCATCCATCGTTCCTGCCCAAAACCGACCTTGCCTGTCACACTTACCATCATTAAATCTGGTGAACGGCAGATCCATTTCTAGATCACAAATTGGGGTGATTTCACCATTGGTTAAATCCAGCAAGGCCAACCCAGTTCTTAAAGCAACCACGCACCCACCTGAATGGATTAAGGCAAAAGAACCTATCTCGAAGGGCATTCGCCAGATATCAATACCCTCTCTGGCAGGTGACCAGCGCTGTAACAATTTCTCTTGGATATCAACCCAATAAAGGGCGTTCTCTTCTACTGACCAAACAGGGCCTTCGCCTAATACATTATTAGCTTTGATTGCGATTTTCAATTCCATGACTTCTCTTCCCTCATAAAATTCACATGAGTTCTAAAATCAAACAGGGGAGCAATATCGTCATCTGCTCTCCCGTTTTTCATGAGCTTATAATTGATGAACTACAGGTCAAACGGCGATACCACATCAGAATTATTCTTTGTTTTAAGGGCTAACAATTCTTCTTGGCGATTCATCAAACAGGTCCAGAATACTTCTGGCATACCTTCTTCCTCGCGATATTGAGTTTCCATTCGCTCATACTTCTCTAAATAATTGGTAACTCGGATGCTGAATTGAGTTTCATATTCATCTTTAGTATATATTCGTCCGTCATATACAGCCTCAAACAGATCTTTTAAATCCCAATATTTCGGAATATATCCAATTGGTGTCCGAATGGCATCAAAATCTCCGTGTACTCGCCCTTCAGCCCATAATACCCAGATCCTTTTATCCAACTTCTCATTCAAATATCGTCCATCATAACCTTTCAGGAAGTAATTCGTGGCAAAGACCTTGGGTTTTATTTTCAGGTTGTTTCCAAAGGTAATATGATTTTGGATATACATCGACAAGGGTACAATTACAAAGTCCATATTAGCCATGGGGCTTGATTTGCGCTGTCCAACCGCACCCAGGGTGGCAGCAGTCGTTTCAGATTCAATCGTAGCGCCCATGAAGACGCCATGATTCCAATCCAAGCTTTCTGCAATCGGAACATTGGTATCCGAATCTCTTCCGCCATAAAAGATACCTGAAATGTGGACTCCTTCCGGAGCGTCAAGGTTTTCATCTATATTTTCAAGATCATTTATTCGCAGGGTGAATCGAGCATTTGGATGGGAAAGAGGGATCTCCTTCCCTCCTTCATCGCGTGCGCCTTTTTCCCACTTACCAGCGTGATTGTACCCTTTCTGGGGAATAGGCGTATCACCCTCCATTCCAGTCCAATAAGCCATCCCCTCATCGGTAGTCAGGATGTTACTGAATATCAATTCTTTCGGCTCTTTCAGGGCTTTATAAATCAAGGGGTCATCTTTTGCATTTACATCACGGATGATACCAAAAATACCGCGTTCGATATTCACGCCTCGCATTTCCCCTTCAGGCCCTTCCCGCAAGTACGCAATATCATCCCCAACGATTGTCGAACCGGGCAGCATGGCTGTCGATGTTTTTCCACATGCACTGGGATAAGCTCCGGCGAAGTAGGTCTTGCGTCCACCCCGGAGAGGGTAGAAGGCAGAGATAAACATATGCTCGGTTAACCAGTCGCTGTGATTAGCACGATAAATTGCGAGACGAAGAGCCAGTTTTTTACACGCCAATGAATTTCCAGCGTACTGGTTGTTTACAGATAGTACCCTGTTTTCTGCTGGGTCGATGTAAATCCGCCGTTTATCAACATTGACCGTCGTGTTGCGATCATCCAGTTCCCCTGCACTATGCCAGAAGTAGAAGAAATCATCCTTGTCTTTCAATCGTTTGAATTCTTCATAACCCGGTCGATAAAGCAAGTCTTCGCTGTGAGCAACATAAAAAGAATCTGTTATCTGCATCGCGCGTATTGAAAATCTCGAGTTTGTGGGACCAAGGCAAAAGAATCGCACGATCATTGTTTTGCCTTTCATCGCTTTGTTCATGAAACCAAAGATTTCCTCTAAACCAGATTCCCGTTCTTTCACGTTCAAGCCTCGACTGAGCTTTTGGCCAGCAGGAAGTAGAGTTGCGGTGTTGGCTTTATCCCTCGCCTGGTCAAAGTAACCATCATAATGGATTGTATGACCTTCCAGAAATAATTTCTTCTCTTCGCGATAATCAATCGCTAACTGACGTATCTTGGCGATATCCCCTGGCGAATCATTAAACACCATTACCTTCGCTGGTTTCATAAGTTCGATGGCCTCATTTACCACGCGCCAGACTTTAGCGTTTTCCAGTAAGTCTAACTTGCTTTTATCCGAATCGGAAAATTGAATTGCAGACATGTGAACTCCCAGTATAATTCTACAAATAAGAGTAAATTACCCTGAGATAATTATACCGGACATCCTTATGGAAAAAATCATTATAGCGCTTAATTTAATTGAACATTCATATTCCAAAGCAAACCGCACCCCCAACCTTATTGAAATACAAGATATCTAAATTCACAAAACCCCTAGGACCGAACATTACAGGTAACCAAGTTCTTTCAATCGCTCTTCGATGACTTCCTGGTCTTCATCACTGTAAGCAGGAATATCGGTATTGGTTTGTTTTTTTATCTCTTTTCCAATTGCCAGAAATGGTATATCTGAAAAAGAAGGATTGGAAATGTTGTTTAATTCATGACGGGCAAAGATAACCCCTGGAACTGCATCGGCATCGAAACAATGATCTGAACCCCAATGATCCTCGTTTTTTTCGATCTCATTGATACCCCAATCCCCCAATCCGGTTTCTGCTGAAGCCCTGTAACCAGGTGTGTAACCAACAAGGATATCAGGACCATATTCAGTATAAGGACCGTCAAAAACTTCAGTCTGAGTCAACACCCGATTAACCACCGGTTTGCCATCAGGACCTTTCCAAGCCAATAAATCACGCCTAACAGATTGGATGGTTTCCTCTTTCTTCTCTACAGGAACGCATCCTCGACCTTCTCGTCCATCCAAATTTAAGTAGATACTATTCAGTCCAATTGCGTATGCCCGGGTCGTTTCCCATGTTACCGAATTGAGTTTTCCATCCTCTCTGTCATCATTGGTGGAAAGGTAACCATGATTTAGTAACCATCGATTGAGATTGACCTTGTAATTAAATTCACCAAAGCCGTGATCAGATATCACGATAAGTTGAATATCCCCATTATCCGGTCTGTTCTGGACGATATTCTGGACTCGCCCTAATAGAGCATCATACTTCATGTACCACGCCTCGACGACATCTTTACGCTCACGAAGAAACATATGCTGGACTCGGTCGAGGGAGTCAAATATGCAAGCCAAGACGCCCTCTTCATAGTTTTCAAGCAATCGCATCAAGGTTAATTCGCGATGATCGAATATTTGATCGCATATCGTTAAAAACTGGTCATCGCTTATAAATCCTTCTTCTAATCCTGTTGTATCTTGAGGCCACCCTAATGTCAGGTAACGCCCGGCATTGTTCCAAACATCTTTAAGAAAACTTTTGGGTGTTCCATAAGGCCAGGGAGATCGTAATGGATGGATTTGTAATGGAAGGAAATATAGCGTTGGACTCGGCCTCAAAGCGTTCATGATGACCCGGGTAACTGCTTTTATCTTTATCCCAAATCCAACTTTAAAACTTAATTCGATGATCGGACTCCATTCACCCTGTGTCAGGTTATACGATTCTTTCCCAATCATCAACTGCGCATTTTGTGCATCCAGAATTCTCAATTCAAAGTTCACGCTTGTTGGCCTGGAACCCGTTAATGTCATTCCTACCGGACCCTGTATTGTCCCTGTGAATTGTTGATCGTGCACTCGGGATAATTGTTCGATTCGGGTCTTTTCATCCCCATTTGTGTGTTTTTCCATCGAATAAAATATCCCAACCCCTAAACGCCCAAAGATATCAGGGGTTCCAAGTCCTGGAATAGACCAAACTGGTGATGCTAAACGTGCCGGAAAAGTAGCCGGCCACCATAGGGAGACGCCAGGATAGCCATCTTCGACAGCTGTATCAAATATGGTTGGTGCCCGATGAGGCGGGATAAATTGCCTGCCTAAAACGTTTACCTTTGTTGGTAGGAGAGAAACTTGCCGACCGTAAGAAGATGGAATTCTGTGTACAAAATCAAATATGCCATGCCCTCCAGGATTTAAACCTGTAGCAATACTTGTCCAAGATACTTCGCTTTGGGGGGGATTTGATACCGAAAAACGCGAATAACCATAAGAATTTACGAAACGATCCAAATTTGGTGTTTTCCCTTCAGAATTGAGTTTTTCGAATATCACAGGATCGTAAGCATCAAATCCGAGAATGATGGTCTTCATAATGGGCTAAATGCCTCGAGCAGTTACTCTTTTACCGTTTCTTCGGTGGTTTCGTCTTTTCTTAATTTTTCGCGAATCGTTCGCTGGAGCTTTGATATTCCCATTTTAATTTTGCTTGAAAACAACAAAACTGCTCCAGATATTACGCCGAACATTACAACTAGAATTTGGAAAATCAAACCACCTGAATTTGGATCAATATACATATCAGCATTCCTTTACAAGAGATCAAATAATGCTATGGATTATATCAAACCTCAATTTTTAATGGTTTAATGCATTCTGAGACATTTTCACTTGACCAATCAAGAATTATTCATTTTCTGGTGTAGTAACAAATAATCAATGGCAACTTGTTCAGACCGTAGAGAGACTGCCATCGAGTTGTGCCCCCAAATTTTCTAGCTAACAAACAACCATTGACAGAACACCAGGAATTTATCCCTCAGGAAATATCATGGTGATGATGAATAAGAAACCAGAATTTTCTTTAGAATGGGTGGGTAAATTTATAAAGAAGACTTATGATATATCCGGTTCTATTACCCCCCTGCCAAGTGAGCGCGATCAAAATTTCCTTCTTCTTTCTGAAACAGGTGGAAAATACACCGTGAAAATCGCGAATGCATCAGAAAGCCTCGAATTTCTCGAAGCGGAAAACATGGCGATGAGCATTCTAAACACAAACACTCG
>Ga0111192_1014_pt1 | contig 13478 bp, 6 predicted proteins | sample DeeMarSWOR324_28_FD_80360 | JGI IMG/M metagenome (GOLD analysis project Ga0111192, IMG submission 80360) | bacterium SM23_57 | reverse complement strand
GCTAGGCTGTCCCTTGGTGACCTACGGCCACGGGACTGGGGAAGTCTTGAGGAAGTTACCCGCTGCGAGCACAATATCGAGAATATTGATGGTGAGGTCGTTATTGATGTCCGCTTGGGGATCCCAACCGGGATCTCCTTCACTCAGACCAAATCGACTACCGATGAAGGACAGGTCAAGGATGTTGATTAGATCGTCCTCTGTCGCATCCCCACCCAGTAAGGTCACGGAGGGTAAGGTGACTAAACCACCTGCTGGCACGAACACACTCGTCTTCAAACCATCCAGATAGCGTTCCATCTCCACAGTGACATCGTAAGTATCCTGTGGCAAACCGAGCAGATAGTACCCGGATGGATCTGTTGTCGTGCAGATAGGCGGTCCACCAGCTGTACCACAGACTTCAGCACCGCTGTGATCAGTTCGTCCTTGCAGCGCTACGTATCCCTCGATCTCACCCCAGAGGATCACAGTTATCGAACCATCTGTTACGGACTCGAGTCCAATGGGGAAGCCATTTATATCCGCCAATAGCCAACTTGAGAAGGCAACAGGGCTAATCCCCTCTGCTAATCCTCGGAAAGTGATACTTGCCACTACACCTCCAGGTGTACATGGCGGTGAGGGGGATAAGGATGTAGCTGCATAGCTTATCGTTCCAGCGACATTGTCCGCCTCATTGACGACTACGAAGTCAGGTAACGGACAAGTACCTGGCGTGAGTTGAGCACCCACAACCTCAACGATCGTTGGATCGAAGGCAAGATCGAGTTGGACGCCATAGAGGTTCGTGACATCACCGACCATGATGTCCACAGTTGTCTCACTTAAGATCGGTATCTCGCTTGTAGGTGGTTCAATCCACAGATCTGCTACACCGAGCGGGGGTGTCACATCCATGGTCAGTGGGACGACGACTAGTGACTCATCAGGATCGTTACTCTCGACACACAGGTTGCCGTTGTAGGCACCTTCTGCCATACCGGTTGAGTCAAAGGTCACATCCACGGGAGTTGTTCCTGCCGGTGTTGTCGTACCACTTGGTGGATTGATGCTGGTAATCCAAGGAATATCCACTGGATCGTTGCAGACATCGGGTCCCGCCCATTCGATGAAGTCGAAGCGGATGTTACCGGTTTGAGCGCCAGTACTTAGCCCAGCGAACTCTAGGTCTATTGTCTGGCCAGCATAGGCGCTGAGATCGAGTGTCACATTGACCCAGTCAGGGTAGGTGTTGTTCGCTTGGATGAGGTCCAAGGACCATACAGGTGTTCCGTTTACGGAGACTTGCGAGACGTCCGGATCGGGATCATCTGCATCGACTCGGAATGTGATATACCAGAACGACAGAGTGTTATCCACGGCTGGCACCATCATGGATTGCGATACCGTGGTTGAACTCGGAGTGCTGCTGCAGTAGCCACCACCCCAGAAGTCGTAGATTCCATCAAACGCTGCAACTCCCCAGACTCCTGACCAATCGCCAATCCACTCACAGGGAGTGCTGGACACTTCCGTCCACGCCGAAGCCGGTGGCGGACCATTCTCGAAGCTGCCGTCGTTGACGAGCGCATCGATGCCGATTAAGGCCGTCCGTTGATTCTCGTGAGATGGTGCTGTGAAACTGGCCTCACTGGATAATGAGTATCCATCCAGACTTGTTGCGCCGGTGATGTTCACCGGTACTATCTGGTATAGATCCTCATAGATCAACCAATTCAAGTTAGCACTGCCCACATTGCCGACAACAAGTTGCTTCACCCTAACTGAGTCGACAGGTTGCTCGCTGTACAGCGAATCAGGAGTGAGCTCGATGTCCGGCTCGACAAAAACTTCAAGTTCCACCGGCACGACGACCAGCGACTCATCAGGATCGTTGCTTGTGATACACAGGTTGCCGTTGTAGGTTCCTGCACCTAATCCAGCTGAGTCGAAGGTCACGTCAACTGTATCGGATCCTGCAGGAGGGGTCGTTCCACCTAGGGGATTGACACTGACCCAGGGGATGTCGCCGGGTGTGCATACCTCTCCCCCGATTCCAAGGATCAGATTGATCCATAGCTCGATCCCGTCCATCAGACCATCGGTGTCCAAGTCAGCATCGTTCTGTCCGTCAAGGAATCCCTTGAAGACCGTACGGTTGCCGTTGCCCAGGATCATAGCCGCTTGCAGCGGATCTGGCCCTGGCGTGGTATATCCAGCCAATGCGTCAAAACCTGGTACCGGTTCGACATATTGGCCATAGGTGCCGTAGCGGCTTCCTGTTGGCGATGTGAATTCTGGCACACTCTCCGGACTGGTGAAGAACGGATGTCCCGGCATCCACCAGTAGACTAGATCCGGAGGATCAAAATCGTCGCCCACCCAGGTAATACCAAGTGTTGCGAACAATGGATGGAAGGGATCAAAACCGACTGTCCACCCAGTGAAGACCAACTTCCCTCCACTAATGACATAGGCGTTAAGTGCATCCAATGTTGTTGTGGGAGGACCATAGTTATCATTCCCAAAGAGCACTAAATCCCACGGTCCGCCTGCCAGGCTGGTCTCGAAACCAGCAAAATCACCGTCATAGTGCGCGGTGTATGCCAGTCCAAGGATTTGTAGCGCCTGATCAAGGAAAGTGTTGGGGAATGTGTGGTAAAAGTCGTCGGCATAGATCAAGATGTTTAACGGTGCAGACGGTTCATCTGGCTGCCATCGATACGCAGAGGGATAAGCCAATGCCTCCCCACCGCTGTTGACCGGCATCATCACTCCCTCTTCGGAGCGGTACAGCCATTCGCCCATCCCAACTTGAGGGGCTAACGGGGGTTCTTCCTCGAAGATGTCCCACAAGAGATCGCCGCTGCCGACGTTGAGGATATCCAGTAGCTTCACTTCCACGGTGTCTGGAGGCTGCGTGCTGGATAGCGAAGTCGGATCAACCTCGATATCCGGCATAAGAGGAACGACCTCTAGAGTCACAGGAACGATGGTCGGGTTCTCATCTGGGTCGTTATTGTAGATGACGATGTTCGCCGTGTACGTTCCTAGACCCAGGCCTGTCGTATCAACCATTACATCCACAGGTTGACTTCCACCGGGCGGTATGCTACCTGCTGTCGGGTTTTCTGTGAGCCATGGAGCATCTTCAAAGCAGACCGAGGTGGTCTCACTTGAGTCGACCTCATAGACAATTCCCGTCAGTTGATCCACTGCCCATAGATTGCCTTCACAGTCGATCTCCAGTCCTGCTCCGCTGTATGCAGCAAAACCTGAGCTGATGTTGAATTGGCCGAGGATGTTGTAGCTGTTGGCCGCATCTAACACATAGACAAGATTCGGATCATCGTTGACGATCGCGAACAGGTGTTGCGTGTCCGGGTTGTACGCAAGTCCAGCGGTTGAGAGACCGACCGACACCTGCTCCAGGATAGTGCCATCTGAGGCGAAGCGATAGATCATATAGTCGTTCCAGCTGCCTGCGAAATACGTATCGGTGATTGGATCGTAAGCCAGACCACGCTGTGAGGTACTAAATCCCGTCCCACCACCCGGACAGATGCTGGCGCCAGTGTATCCACTTACAGGATCGATCTCATGGATGCAGTTATTGACGCCAGTGTTGACATTCATGATCCACATCTTGCCGGTGTTCCAGTTAAAGGCCACATCGGCCGGACCATTTTCGTGGGGCAGAGTGTGTAGGTATACACGCCCAGTTAGCGCGCCTGCGGGTGTGTATTCATAGATATGGTCATCACCATACCATGTCGGATACGGACTCGATACCCAGACAGTGTCATCGACACTATCGTAGGCAACACCCCACGCCGCTGGTAATCCAGATCCCCACGACTGAATCACATCCCCGGCTGCGTATGGAAGCGCTGAGACCAGAGAAGGCAAGTCGAGACTCTCGGTTGTTGAAAGATCCTGCATACCAGGATCTACGGAAAACTCGGGTTCATCAAATTGGCCTGTAGGGGCTGGGTGGCTTGTCTGCTCATCAAGCATATCGAAGGTCAGCTCTGCTCCACCCACGTTGTGGATAGTCATGACGGCCGCATCTGTATCACCTAGGGGAACCTCGAAGTTGAAGGAAGCTGGATCGACATGGATGTCGGGAATATCTCCACCACATGTCTGGAATTGGAAGGATCCGACGCGTGTTTGCCAGGGAGCGCTACCGATTTGCGCGTAGTACTCCTGGGTATACCAGAAGGTGCAGTCATCGACCGGATCTACGGACATCATGCTGTAGTCGCCCCAGCGACCTGAGCTATGGGTTTGATACCCACTGCCTGCGATGACCGAGGCCTCACCCTGAGGCAAGGTGCCTAGAGGATCACCCGCCATCCGACCCGTGTAACGTATCGAGGGATATGTTTGGGTGCTCGATACACTGTATCCGAGGGCGATGTTGCCATCGCGATCCATGGCAATGCTGCCCATCCAGCGATGATCGGCATCGGGGGCGTAGACTCCATCTTGATGGAGACCCCAACCTGAACCCGAATCGCGCAATTCCATCCAGTGGATTCCCGCATGGTCACCACCAACATCCACCGTGTGGTTGGCGACCAGCGTCTCATAGCCGCCAAAGTTGCGATACTGCAAGCGGTACATGAGACGATCGGAGATCGCATCCACATTTGAGCCACCGGGTTGCGGGATGCAGTTGCGAACGTAGTTACACATGTTCGGATCGACGTTTGAAGTGTTGACGATATAGTTGGGCTCGTTATTAACCCCGAACGTTGAGCTCGCTGGGTTCGCCCAGTCCACGTGGAACTCCCAGATGCGGACAGAGTCATTGGGTCCAATCCACCCACTGTCGTCCCATTCGGCAAAGTAGTTCGGCGAACCTGCTGGGGGAGGGGTAGTTCCATCGAACTCACTCGGCAGCATGCCACCATAATCAAGATTAGTGAGACCGACATCGAAGTAGATCAGTGTTGCCGGATTGCCAACAAGCATGGCATCGCGATCGTAAACAGCCGCCCCTGCACCACCCCATGTAAACGGGTAGGGAACGAATTGATTGACCGTCATGTAATAACCATCTGGCCAGACACCGAACTTGGGGTAGTCATTCAGCTTGTTTACAGGCATCTCGAAGGCATATCGATGCCATGCGCCTGTTGGGTTTGGTGTTTGGGAGATTGCAATACATTCATAATAGGGGCCATAGGGGTAGTTCGGAAACGAAAACTGACTCAACAACCAACGATCCGCGAACTGATCGTAAAGTACAATTGGATCACCATTGTTGGTCGCTTCACATGGTCCACCAAAGTCAGTCCAAACTGTATTATTGTTAGCAGGGCCATAGAGCAACGTCCCGGACTTATCCCAAATTGCGAAGGATACGTTCACAATTTGCACATAGTGATTAGGGCCAACATCACCTTGAGTATCGGGTGGCAGAACACCGTTGCGGTTGTCGACGCCCTCAAAGTTCACGATCGTTGGGGGCATCTTCATCTCACCAAACGCGCTCTGTACATCCAAATCCGGGGATGATGATCCGCCACCTCCGGTTTTCGGTAACGGAAAACGTGGGATCTCGCTGATTCCCCCATCGGCAGCTTCAGGTGGGATTGGCTCGATGGATCGCAGGGGCGGAGAGGTATCATTCTTGGTCGAGCGAACCACCATCGGCCTAAAAGGATCGCTCTCTTCAGCAGCAAAAGCCACCGTTGAGCTCACCAGACCAACGACCATCATGAGGACGGTAACCACGCTGATGAATTTCATTGCTGATTTGGGGGACCACGGTACGGAAAGATCTTTCTTCATGAAGCTCCTCCTCTTAAGGATATGGATTTCCTAATCCACATGAAGATCAAATGCAGGGTTTATCCACAATAGGGTTTTCCCCACAAGAGAACACCACCAGTTTCGTGCTTCTCAAGATTACTCGTGGGGAATAGTCAGTTTTCTACTTACACTCTATAAGAACCACCTCCTTCCCGGTTTTTGAAAAGACCTCAGGTATTCCTTTTGTTTTATCTACGTCTGAAACCCCAACGAAGGATCAGAATCAAACCGCCGATCATGATCAGGATCATTACTAGGATGGCCCCTAATAATATATATTGTGAGATCTGGTTCGTCTGAGGACCGCTATCCAATGGCAATGGAGGTGTAGGAGTTATGAGCGTCTCTGTCTCTATAGCAGAGGGTTCGGTAGAGACGACAGATAAAGTAGATATTACGTCTGGTGCACCTTCTACAACCACTTCACCATTATTCGCGACGAATGGAAGAGCTTCTCCATCTGGCGAAGCTAAAATGACCTCCTCCAATTCGATCTCACTGCTTCCCCCTCCGATCGCCTCAACCTCAACGATTGCAAGGGTCCCATTTCCCTCCATGGGGGCAACTGGAGCTAATAAGGTAAACGCGTATAACGCCTTTCCCGTTTCATTGTCGGCCTCACTAGCAACCAAAAAGCCTTGCCCGACCTCATACAGATCTCCGGGTAACAATTGGATCCCAGCAACGCTGGGATCCCCATCAACCACCTGAACCATTGTCGGATCGTAGGAGATATGTAATTCGAAACCATACATATTCTCCGCATTCATGATCTCGACAAAAAATTGTGCCTTCTCCCCATATCTCATGGATAATGTTGCGGGGGCAACTTGCACAATCGTGGAGCTCTGTGCTGCCACTGTAAGAAACGAACCGATTAATACCCCCCCGGTAAGAACACAAATCATAGCAACTAAACGGATTTGATGAAGGTTTGATGAAGACTTATGCATAAATTGGCACCCTAATTAGTCTCTTTTCTACATAGATATCGAATACCATTTCAACCAAATCTCTATTTCCCTGGTAGATAGGCGCGTTGAATCGTGGTTACCAAATATTCTCCAGATTTATGAAGCAAGATGCAAAGTTCCACGTTTTGTAATGAACAGGATGTATCCAGCTTTCCCCTTATTCCGTTTCTTATTCACTCGCTACTTGACGAGGAATAAGGTCAATAGCTAGACGATGGGCGAGGCCCTCGTTTGTTTGATAGCGCCTGTAATGGTATTTTCTTGAATTAACTACAAGACCGTTGAAGCCCCCTGCTTAAGCCAGATGTTCAACGGCGGATATCTTGGTTCTTGCAGCAGCAATCCAAGTGTATACCATTCCTAGTAAAGAATCAACAATGTGTAACTGTTCACAATCTTTATACTTGCCGAAAGGGTACAGCGGTCTTCAAGATGCATAGTTTCAATGAGTTCGACGAAAGTACCGCGCGTCTTAATCAATGAAGATTCTCCCAGAGACTCGAAACCCATCTAAGCTCTTTTCTTGTTTCGGCTTATCTTCCTCGTTTTTGATGGTTGCTTGGGAAGTGGTTCCACCTCCCAAGCAACCACGACTGCTAGGCTGTCCGCGTGGGCCTATGGCCAGGGGACAGGAGAGCTCTTGAGGTAGTTACTCGCCGCGAGCACGATATCCAAGATATTGACCGTGAGGTCGTTGTTGATATCCGCTCGCGGATCCCAGCCCGGATCCCCTTCACTGAGGCCAAATCGACCACCAATGAAGGCCAAGTCGAGGATGTTAACCGTATCATCCTCGTTCGCATCTCCACCTAACAACCCTACCGAAGGTAAAGTAACTACGCCCCCCGCTGGAACGAACACGCCTGTCTTCAGTCCGTCCAGATAGAGCTCCATCTCAACCACGATATCGTAAGTATCCTGCGGTACCTGTACGAGATAGTATCCAGACGAATCGCTCGTTTCACATGAAAACGGGTTGCCGCCAACCCAAGCACAGACCTCGGCACCGCTATGGTCGGTTTGTCCCTGCAGTTCCACGTACCCATCGAGCGTGCCAATGCTCTGGACGATCACCTCCCCATTCGTAACGGTATCGACCCCTATAGTAAAGCCGTCGATATCCGCCAGCAGCCAACTTGTGAAAGCCACTGGGCTGGTACCTTCAGCTAGCCCTCGGAAGTTAATGCTGGCGACCACACCTCCGGGGGCACATGGCGGTGAAGGGGACAGTGAAGTGGCCGCGTACCTGATCGTTCCAAAGACATTATCGGCTACGTTTTCGACGACAAAGTCAGGTATCGGACAACTGCCAGGTGTAACTTGGGCACCCACAACTTCGACGATCGTCGGATCGAAGGCGAGTTCCAATTCGATACCATACAGGTCGGTGACATCACCGACCATGATATCTACTGTCGTTTCACCAGAGATGGGCACCTCAGCTGAGGGCGGATCAATCCACAGATCTGCGATACCCTCCTCGACCACCATCGTGACAGGTACAATGACCGGATTCTCATCAGGATCGTTGTTGGAAATGACGATATCCGCTGTGTAGGTGCCAACTGCGAGACCTGTAGTGTTGAACTCTACGTCAACATATACGGTTCCACCTGGTCCGACAGTACCAACCGAGGGAGTTTCTGAGAGCCATAAAGCATCCGGACCGGGGATACTTGTGTGCATGTCGAGCAGCGAGTTCTCCAAAATTGGACCACCGTCCCACACGTTAGCCCAAGCGAATTCGAGCGTCTGTCCTGTGATCAGGACTCGCCCTAACCCATACTGATAATCCACCAAGGTGGGATTGCCGCTCGTCTGAGTAGCTGCCACAACAATAGACCCCGGGTAGAGGCTTGTGAAGCTGTCGTGACTAGCATAGCTACCATACATCGGATCCGGTACACTAGCCACCCATGGATGGGCAGGTTCTACGATGACGTTGTAGTTATCCGCATCTGATGCACTGACGACTCCTCCCGGCACAAGCGGTTCAGTGGCTGTGGCAGAGAAATTACAGGTAGATTGCCACAACTTTCCACCGGCGTTCACGTAGGCTTCGAAACGGCCGATATTCGCATTCCAGATTGTGTAAAAGCTATCACCCTGAACGCTTGGGATGACGACCATTTCATAGGGAGATAGATCAACGGTCGGAATCTGGGACGAGTTTACCTGATCGAAGGCGATCCCATGTGTCATAAGGATGGATTGAATGGAATCGTATCCCCATGGGGATGTGTCCTGGATGATCAGAACATCAGGGCCAGGTCCGCTCGTATACATATCGAGTAGCGAGTTCTCCAAAATCGGAGCTCCGTCCTGCCCATAGCCCCAGGCGAATTCGAGCGTTTGTCCAGTAATCAGGACTCGCCCTGAACCATACGGATAATCTACTAGGGTAGGATTACCGCTCGTCTGCGCTGCTGTGACGACGATGGATCCCGGATAGAGGCTTGTGAAGCTGTCATGGCTGGCAGCAGAGCCAGATATTGGATCCGGTACCCCAGCTACCCATGGATGTGCTGGCTCCACGATGACATTGTAATTGTCTATATCATCTGCGCTGGAGGCACCACCGAGCACCAGTGGTTCAATGTCACCCGGCTGATTACAAGTCGATTGCCACAACTTTCCACCACCGTTTACGTAAACGTCAAAACGACTGATATTTGCGTTCCAGGTCGCATAGAAGCCATCGCCCTGAACGCTGGGGATGATGACCATATCATAGGGAGATAGGTCGACGGTCGGAATCTGGGACGAGTCAACCTGATCGTAGGCGATTCCATGCGTCGTGAGAATCGATTGAATGGAATCAAAACCCCATGGCATCCAATCCTGGATGATCAAGACTGGCCCTGGGTCGCCAATAGGTTGATCGTTACGAACCTGGGGGAACGCGTTCATGTCGTCTGTGGAAGCAGGTGGCGGGCCGTCAACGGACCTTGAACGGCCATCGAAACGCTTATCTGGAGCACTCGTTTCAACATCCGTGATACTGAAGTCCAAAGGCGCTGATCCCAGATTGTTTATGGTCAGCGTCTCAATGTGTGTTTCGTCCACCCCTAAGACGACCGAAAATGCGGGTGGAGATACCTCAATTTCAGGCACACCGCATGTAACAGGAACAGTGAACGAATCCGACCACGGACCCCCGTTGGATGCAGTGATGTCCAGGTCAAAGCTTATGACATGCCCATCTGGTGTGCCTGGATCTACAGCGAAGTCGAAGTCATCGGTATTCGTTCCCGTCGAGCCGCCAGAGATATCAGGGTAGCTGCTCGAGGTGTTAAAAAGGAAAGTTATATAGGGGTCACTTGTGCTGATGGTAGCAAATACACTTACGGCTGTATCGGCTCCCTGATTGAGAAGGTCGACATACAGTTCAATCGTCTCCCCACAATCAACGATGCCATCATCATCGCCAACACTGTTCCCACTGTTATCGTCGTCCACCAGGTGACTGTCGTATTCGAGAGGACCCACATCTCCGCTGCTGTCTCTAAAGTTAGCAACGGTATATGCTGTGTTGTTGAGTGTTAACCGATGATCAGCATCACAGTCCGGGTGGCCAAGATCTCCCTCGATGCAGGCCGTTGAGGTACCGGCGGGCACGCCCATGGGATCCCCGCCATAGAGGACATCGGGGTTTGACCAATATAGCAGTCTTGTGCAGTTCACTCCATGGGCAGCGCACTCGTTGTTATATGCCATCACTGTGCGCCATTGATCGGGCACATTTACGTATCCATGACTATAGGTATATGGGAGTATGTCGTCATAGACATACCAGTCATGACCGGCTCCCATGTTATGACCCATCTCATGTCCAAAGCTGTAGTAGCCAGTCGCACAGTCTTTATCGACGACGCTAAAACCATAATCATCGAATCCTGGGGAAACAGTGGTCATAAAGTAGGCAATTCCACAATATACACCACCGTTCTCAACGAAGAGGCTGACCAAGTCGGCCATGTGGGTGTCACGTAATGTGTGAATGTTGTCCATGTATCCGTCTGATGTATTCTGGAGTCGAGTTAAATCCAAGCCGATATCCCCTGTTTCGGTGTAACTCACCTCCTCTGTATGGGCTAGGCTTACTTGTTGGGCAATACCACTATTAAGGTAGGATTGATTTGTCTCAGTGATGCCCAAATTGATGAGATTCTGCATGGCAGTGGTACCCCCAGCAGCTGCACGTGCCTCAGCTGTGTACACCACCATGACATCGATAATTGATCCGTCATCAGCCATTGGCTTGGATTCAGCTTTTGCTATAGCTTCGCCAGACAGCTCTACAGGTACAGGTTCCGCCTCATGCGGAAAAGTGGATTGATCAATTCCGTAAATGGCATGAACACCGTCGCCGGCATAACGGATTTGGTAGAACTCACCAGGAAGCGTGATGTTGCCTGCCATCTGCCCCCCTGCCACCACCAAGACTACCTGGCTGTATTCCACCCCTTTGAGATGACCGATCCAGGAATATCCACCAAAGTCAGTCGCTTCCAGGCGATCGAGCACGGCTGTGAAGACTACATCTTCAAAAAGGTCAAACAACAATGCATCGCCCACCTCAGTAGCTTTGAGCATTTCGAAATTGACGTCCACATAGCGAGCACGGACGATAGTTGGGTCACTTGCGGTATCCAAACTTCCAGGTCTGTCGGAGTCAGGAAACAGTTGCATACTCACCGGGTCGTTCGTCGAAGCAGCGAATACGTTTAAACCTGTAAAAAGGAGCGCAAACATCAATACCAATGAACTTAGGACCTTAAGAAATGTATTCAACGTTGATCGGCTCATTTCATTTCCTCCTCTTTGCCTCTGATATCTTAATCGCCGGGTAATATTGGTTCTTCCTCAGGCGGAAAGGCGGACTGGTCAGTCCTGTAGATGGCATGGATTCCACTGCCGGCGAAACGTACCTGGTAAAAATCATCTGGAAGCGTGATGTTGCCTGCCATCTGCCCGCCCCCGATGACCAACATAACCTGGCTATGATCTATTCCTTTGAGATGTCCGATCCAAGAATACCCATCAGAGGTCGTTGCTTCCAAGCGGTCAAGGACAGCCGTGAAGACGAGATCATCAAAGAGGTTCAGTATCAATGTATCGCCCAGCTCAGCTTTTTCAAGGAGAGCGAAATTGACCTCTACATACCGAACACGGATGACGGTTGGGTCTTCAATCGTGTCAACTTTCCCGTGCTGGGTTGATGCTACGAATAGTCCCCCCTCGTCATCAGAGATCGCTTGTGGCATACTCGGATCCGTAATTCCCTGGTTGGTGGCCTCGAAAGATATTGCATCCCCTTCCATATCAAAGTCCGCTGTTGAACCTTTCATACAAGATGCCTGCGAGAAGGTACAAATGATGATATTGACACAAATCTTATACAGACGTCGAAAACGCTTATCCATAGTATTGTTAGAGCATAATGTACGTGTACATTTAAGATTTATCTAAATCCAATCCTTTCAATAGACAAGTTAGTTATCAGCCTCCTAATGTGACCAAATATCTGCAATGCTAATTACACATCACCACCTTTCATCCATTGAAAAGCATGGATTGAATATCCTTATCCACGTTTACGCCGCCATCGAATGAAAAACCAGGCGCCACCTAGCATCATCAGGATCGCTATTGCCAGGACCACCAACCCAAACGTCTTGAAACTTTGATTGACTTGGCTGGAAACTTGCGAGTCTGCTATTGTGCCTAATGGTGGAGGAGGCGTCTTTTGGTCGGGAATCAATGTTGACGAAGTTTGTAACATCGTTGGTAATGGAGATGCAGATGAGAAACCTTCCAGAGTCTCAGTTGTAGAAAGAGGAATTGTCGCGATTAAAGTTGATTGCTCAATTGGTGTGACGGATAAGCTAGGTGTAACCTCTGGCACGCTTTCGATAATCACCTGACCACCAATAGCGGTGAAGGGAAGAGCTTCGCCATCTGGTGAAGCTATGATCACCTGCCCCAAGTCGATCGAACTGGTCCCCACATCGATCGCTTCAAATTCAACGGTCACCAAAGTGCCATCTCCTACTAATGGAGGGGCTGGGGCTAACAATGTAAAGACGAATTGCGCCTTTCCTGCTTCGTTGTCGGCTTCACTAGCAACCAGGAAGCCCTGGCCTACTTCATACATGTCCCCGGGAATCAATTGGATCCCAGCTTTGCTGGGATCCCCATCAACGACCTGAACCTTGGTCGGATCATAGGAGATTTGAAGCTCAAATCCGTAGAAATTTTCAGCGTTAGTTATACCGATAGAAAATTGAGCTTTCTCCCCCAAATACATAACGAGCGTTTGGGGTTCGATCTGCACAATCGTGGAAGCCTGGGTTGCTACGGAAAGTAATGAACCTGCCAATACAAACCCAGAAAGAATATTCATCACAGGCACAAAGCGATTTGAATGAAAGTAAGATAGAAGATCAATCAACGGCTGGTTCCCTTGATAGATTCAATGCTACTTGGACAACGACGACCAGGTTCAATCATGCCTCAGTCTCTTTGATAAATAAGCGCGATGGATGACAGATGTCGATTAATCTCCAGGCTCGCTTAAATATATGCTTGATCTCACGTTATGTGTAAGCAGGATGGTTCCAGCTTGCCCTTTATTCCGTTTCTTATTCACTCGCTACGGTACGAGGAATAAGGACAATAGCTAGTCGAAGGCCGAGT
>Ga0111192_1013_pt1 | contig 14537 bp, 12 predicted proteins | sample DeeMarSWOR324_28_FD_80360 | JGI IMG/M metagenome (GOLD analysis project Ga0111192, IMG submission 80360) | bacterium SM23_57 | reverse complement strand
TACTAACAAGCAGCTTGATGGCTACCGAGGTGAAAGAAAAACCACCGAGTCCCATACAACTCATCCATGCCAACGATCTGAGAAATCGAACGGAAAACGGAAAAGCCATTCAGGAGTTGACCGGATCGGTACATCTTCGCCAGGACGTCCTACAGGTTACCTGCGACAAAGCCATCAACTTCCAGGACGAAGGTCGTCTGATCTTTGAAGGCAACGTAGTATTCTGGGATACCATTCGCACCCTTACCGCCTTGCAGGTGGTATACTATCAGAACACCCGCAGGGTAACCGCGTCCAAAGACGTGGTCATCACTCAGGATACCTTAATAATTCGCTGCCAGAAGGTATTATACCTTGACAATCAGGAAGAAGCCTATTTTGATGGGGGGGTGACTTTGGTGGATCAAGCCAGTGGATCCACCATCGAAGGCAGACGCGGTAATTACAGCGAACTGGAGGGCCTTTCGAAGATCACTGGTGATCCGGTATTCACAGAACGTGACACTACCGATTCTATCCGGATGCAAATCTTCGGAGATCAGATCGAGTACTATACAACCAATCACCTGGCCGTGTCGCGCGACAGCGTTTTAGTCATCCGGGGTGATTTGGAAGCCACCGGCGACCTGCTGGAATATAACAGGGAGGAAGGCTGGGCAGTATTGTCCGGATCCCCGAGGATCTATCGCAAGGACGAGGAGATCCAAGGCAATAAAATTACCATGCAATTCCACGACGGTGACATGGATCGCTTGCTGGTGAACGGCAATGCCTCAGCCATCATACCAGCGGATACTCTGGGAACAAACAGAAAGAATTGGATGAGGGGCCAGTCGATGGACATGATCGTAAAAAACGGTCAATTGACACAAACAATTGTCACCGGCCAGGCACAGGCTTTGTATTTCCCAGTAGAAGATGGAGAACGCAAGGGCGCCAACAAAGTCAGCGGCGATTCCATCACCCTATGGTTTACCGATGGCGAAGTAACCAGAATCAAAGTCACCGGTGGAACTCAGGGCACCTATTATCCCGAAAAAATCGCACATCGGGCAAACCACTGATTAATCTTATGGAAAATCATTCAGGAAATTCCGAGCAAACATCCGTCAACAACCAGGACATGCTGACAGAAGAAATAAATGGTTCTGACCAGGAAACATCGATTTTCCGTTCAGAAAAACTGGTAAAAATCTACGGAAAGCGGCGAGTCGTCAATGAAGTGTCCATAGACGTCCGAGAAGGAGAGATCGTCGGACTCCTGGGACCAAATGGTGCAGGGAAAACCACCACCTTTTACATAATGACCGGGATGATTCGTCCCAAGCAGGGGAAAATCTTCCTGGATGACCGCGACGTAACACGACTCCCCATGTACCGCCGAGCGCGGTTGGGGATTGCCTATTTGTGCCAGGAACCATCCGTGTTCCGCAAGCTCACAGTGGAAGAAAACGTGATGGCGATCCTGGAGACGCTACCCCTGAAACGTCAGGAACGGTTGAAGAGACTGAAAACGTTATTAGAAGAGCTGTCCATTGCTCATCTCGCAAAAAGCCGCGCATACAACCTGTCGGGAGGTGAACGGCGGCGAGTGGAGATTACCAGATCTCTGGTTACTAATCCCAAGTTTATATTGTTGGACGAACCCTTTGCCGGTATCGATCCCATCGCCGTGGTGGATATTCAGAATATTGTCGCAAGCCTAAAATCGCGGGGGATTGGGGTGTTGATCACCGACCACAACGTTCATGAAACGCTGTCCATCACCGACAGGGCATATTTGATGTACGAGGGCAGCATTCTAAAATCAGGCACCTCCGAATTTCTCGCCAGCGATCCAGAGGCGCGAAAATTATACCTGGGCGAAAAATTCCGCCTGGATCGTTAGCCAAAATGTGCCGATATATAATATTGACAAGGAAATACTTAACAATGAACGCCCGGATCAGGACACTGAAAACCGTACTGTTGTGTATGGGGATGCTGGGACTCTGGAGCACCGGGCATTGCCAGGACAGGCAATACGGGATCTTTGACGATTATAACGACTTAAGGGGGGCCAATACCCTTGGCGTACTGCAATGGGGAATGGGCGGTGTTCGAACGGCATTGGAAAGCCAGGGTGGCATGACAATCTATACTCCGGCGGGAATGGCCTGGGACGTTCCTCCATTAATCAGTGCTGAATTCGACATCCGAACGCCATTTCCGAGGGAAAATGACTATGCGATAGCCGAGTCTCAAACCCTGTTTCTTCCCCGGTGGGTCGGAATGTTATTTCCGAAAGGTCCCATGAGATTCGGATTTGGCTATGCAGTACCCTATGGCCATCGACGTGTGTATCAGACGCCGTCGATAAAATACGAACACACTTTGGTGGAACACAGGATCGTGGCTCCAATAGCGTGGAGATTTGCGCCGCAATGGTCGGTGGGTGTGTCAATTGGCTTGTCGATCACCAGCTGGAAAGAGAAACAGGACGGTTCAGATACAGAAAATTCGGCAACAGGCATGGGATTCGCATCCGCTCTTCATATGCAATGGAAACCACGCCCTGACATTATTATTGGCGTGGAAGCTCAGCCGCCCATCACCGTAACAGGAGATTCGGAATTCAATGCGGTGTCGTTTTCCGAGGAATGGAAACGACCCTTGGAAGCTCGAATTGGAGTTCAGACAAAATGGGCACGTTTTCGGGTCGCCGCCGACGTGTTCTTCCGCCAATATTCCGAACTGGACAACTGGATGGTGGACCGAGGGCAAATGACCGATGACCAATGGGGCTCAGCAATGGGGATCGAGCTTCCGATCGCGGGCGCCAAATGGAGATTCGGCGGACAGGTAGAAACCGATCCCGTTAATGGCTCCGATCAGCTGTCGATCCTCATCACTACAGGTTTGGGCTGGTGCCTTGGCGGTATGAACATCCAAACCGCCTTGGTCGACAGCCATTCATCACCGGATGAATACCTGAGGGCTACCAGATTTCTGTTGGGTTTCGAAATCCTGGCGCCCGAACCGTACGATAACAATTGAAAATAAGGGAAAGTACCACGATTTTTCACCCTGGGGATAGGGAGTAAAGCCACAACATGCAGCTCAGGCAGGAATTTAGACTTAGACAGGAGCAGATTCTACAGCCACAACAGATCCTACGATCGGAGCTAATCCAACTCCCAATTCTGGCGCTGGAGCTACGGGTACGTGGTGAATTGGAAGAGAACCCGTTTCTGGAAGAATCCGATGAGGAGCTGCAAGTTTTAGAAAAACAAGAGGAAGAAACCGATAATCCTGAAGAGGCCGAGCCAGAAGCCAAAGAAAATGAAATCGAATGGGAAGATATCCTGAACGACGACGAACCCTTTGAATACCGCCCACAGAGACCCCCAGAAGAACTGGTCGAAATCCCCCGCCCTAATGTGCTTACCCTGGCCGAACACCTGGAAGAACAGTTGCATCTCCAGATCTTGAATGACCAGGAAATGGAAATCGGGATCAACATTATCGGAAATATAAACGCAGACGGTTACCTGGAATATCCCTTGGAAAACCTCGCCCGCGATCTCGATGCGCCTCTGGAAAAAGTGGAAGAGATCCACACTCTCGTCCAGACATTTGACCCATCCGGTATCGGATCCCGGAACCTGAGGGAATGCCTGCTGATACAAATGAAGCAGCAACAACACCTCAATGCAATCGCCGTGAGGATCCTGGAGGAATGCTTCGATGACTTCATCAACAAGCGCTACGAGGTGATTTCCAAAAAGCTGGAAATTTCATTGGACGATGTCCGGAGCGCATTCGAGGACATCCGACGCCTGAATCCAAAACCCGGCGAAGGCTACTTCGATGAAAAACAAAACTATATCATCCCGGACCTCATTGTACAAAAAGTCGGCAACGAATTCGTTGTCTATCTAAACGACGGCAACATCCCCAATTTCCAGATCAATTCCGTCTACCGCAATATGATCCTACAGCGGAAAGACACCGATAAAAAAATCCGCGATTTTGTCACGAAAAAACTGGAAAGCGCCCGGTGGTTTATCAATGCCATCCACCAGCGCCGAACCACTATTCTACGTACCATGCGGGCAATTGTAGATAAACAATGGGAATTCTTTGAAAAAGGCAAAAACTATCTGAAGCCAATGATTTTAAACGACATCGCTGAAGAAATCAGCATGGACATTTCCACCATCTCCCGCGTAACCAACGGAAAATACGTCCAAACCGATTGGGGAGTATTCGAACTCAAATATTTCTTCAGCGAACGGATGGAAACTTCCAATGGCGAAGAAGTATCCACCAAGATCATCAAATCCAAACTGCGGGATATCATCGACAACGAAAACAAATCCAACCCACTCTCAGATCAGGCGATCGCAGAATTGCTGGAAAAAGAAGGCTATCCCATCGCCAGACGCACCGTCCAGAAATACCGTGAACAATTAAATATTCCGGTAAGGCGAATGCGGCGTGAAATTTAGATTCCTCGCTGATAGACTACAAATAATCCCACCAATGTGATACATTGGATGAACCATGTTAGAAAAATTGTTTCATCTTGAGGCGAATCACACCAGAGTTCGCACCGAGATTCTGGCTGGGTTCACTACCTTCATCACCATGGCTTATATCATCATTGTGAACCCTGCGATCCTTGAAGCAGCGGGCATCCCCAAAGGTCCGTCCATGATCGCCACCATCATAACCGCAGTGTTCGGTACGCTGATCATGGGAATTTACGCCAATCGACCGTTTGCCATCGCACCCTATATGGGAGAAAACGCCTTCATCGCCTACACGGTGGTCAAGCAAATGGGGTATTCCTGGCAGACCGCATTAGCAGCAATTTTTCTTGGCGGCGTGCTGTTTGTGATTTTGACGGCATTCAAAATCCGCGGCTGGCTGGTGGAAGCGGTGCCCGAAGGATTGAAAATCAGCTTTGCCGTCGGAATCGGGCTATTCCTGGCGTTCATCGGATTAAACGACACCGGCTTGGTCGCACTGGGCGTGCCGGGAGCGCCGGTAACCTTTGGGCAAATCAGCTCCACGCCGGTATTGCTGGCTGTTGGTTGCCTCCTTCTTATGGGAGCTTTGTTCGCATGGCGGGTACGAGGGGCAATATTGATCAGCATTCTCGCTGTCACGATCTTTGCCATGATCTTCAAATTGACACCCGCACCCGAAGGGCTGATCTCTTTCCAATGGAATTTATCAGAGATTGCCTTCAAAATTGACTTCGGTGCGGTATTAACGTTAGGATTCCTCCAGGTCGTACTGGTGGTGTTTATTCTCGACTTTGTGGACACTATGGGCACCTTGATCGGCGCCTCTTCCCGAGCCGGATTTCTAGACGAGAACGGCAACCTTCCGCAGATCGAAAAACCCTTGATGGCTGATGCATTAGCGACCGTGTTCGGTTCTTTAATGGGCACTACCACCGCGGGTACCTACATCGAATCCGCATCGGGAATCGAAGAGGGAGGCAGAACTGGTTTAACGTCCATCGTGGTTGCGATTCTTTTCCTGTGCGCCCTGTTCTTTGGGCCGTTCCTGACCGCGGTTCCTGCCTTCGCCTACGGTCCGGCGCTGATGATCGTGGGCGTGTTCATGATCGCCCCCATATCCCGATTGAAGTTCGACGACATGACCGAGTTGATCCCGGCTTTTTTCACCATCGTCCTCATGTCATTCACTTACAACATCGGGATCGGTATGACCGCTGGCTTTATCATGTATCCATTCTTCAAGCTGGTGTCGGGACGGGGGAAGGAAATTCCAGCCGGGTTGTGGGTGCTCGGGGTATTGTCCGTGTTGTTCTATGTTCTTTACCCATATCATTAGCAAGAAACCCAACACACTAATCGACGGAGAGGTGTTCATGACACATATCCGTCACATGGAGTTATTATGAAAATTCCAATGCGAACTGTCAACATCGGCGGCGAGGTCTTCCGAATCCCCGACCTTTCCAAGGTGTTTGGTAAGGGGATTTTGGGAATAATCATTGCTATCGCTATCATCTGGCTCTTGACGGGAATTTACATCGTAGGTCCCGATTCCCAGGGTGTGGTTAGAACATTTGGAAAAATGACCCGAGTGGTCGATCCCGGGCTGAATTACCATCTGCCCTACCCCATCGAGACAATCGACATTCCCAAAGTAATGGAGGTTAAGCGTGCTGAGATCGGATTCCGATCGGTTGATCCGGGACCACCAGCGTCATACCGTTCTATACCGAATGAGTCCTTAATGCTGACAGGCAATTTAAACATCGTGGACGTGGATGTGTCGGTGCAGTATCGGATCAAAGATCCGGTGAAATACCTGTTTCAAGTGCGAAATTTGGAGCAAACGATCCATAATGCCGGGGAAGCAGCGCTGCGGCAGGTGGGGGGACGCCGTCCCATCGATGATGCACTGACCGACCGCAAGGAAGAAATCATGCAGGATACCAAGGCGGAATTACAGATTATCCTGGACCTGTATGAATGCGGCATCCAGGTCATCGCGGTGCAGCTACAGGATGCTAACCCACCGCAGGAGGTGGATGCAGCGTTTAAGGACGTGGCGTCGGCGAAAGAAGATCGAGAAAAAATGATCAATGAAGCCCAGGGTTATCGCAACGACCTGATCCCCAGAACCCGCGGACAAGCGGAAAAAGCAATCCGCGAAGCTGAAGCATTTCGAGCAGAACGCGTAACCAGAGCCGAAGGTGACAGCGCCAAATTCGTCGCCGTGCTGCTGGAATATCGAAAAGCCCCCAAGGTTACCAAAAAACGAATGCTCCTTGAAACAATGGAAGAAATCCTTCCTTCCATCGATAAGTACGTGATTCAAACGCAGAAAGGCGGGGATGCAGGTATTTTGAATTTGCTGAACCTGCGACAGTCTGCAGGAGGTAGCCATGAGTAAGCGAGCCTGGCAAATTATTGGCATCATCGTGCTGATTATTCTTATACTATCGATCACCTATGTGGTCGATGAGAAGAATCAGGTGGTAATCCTGCAGATGGGAAAGCCGGTCCGGACGGTGCAGAAACCGGGCTTGAATTTCAAGATTCCCTGGCCTATCCAGAGCACTACGACGTTCGATAAGCGGTTACTGGATTACGACGCGGCTCCGGAAGACATTACCACCAGGGATAAGAAAAAGCTGGAATTGGACAATTACGCCAAGTGGCGGATTGTCGATCCGTTAAGGTTTCTCCAGACAGTCCGAACGGAAAACGGAGCCCAATCGCGGTTGGATGACATTATTTACTCAGAACTTCGCGCCGAATTGGGACAGCACGACCTGGAAGATATTGTGGCGGTGAACCGCGACACTATCATGGTCATCGTGACAGAAAAATCTAACATTAAGATGTTGGAATACGGCATCGAAGTGGTGGATGTGCGGATCAAACGGGCCGACCTGCCACCGGAAAACGAAAAAAGCGTCTACGACCGCATGCGAGCCGAACGTCACCGGATCGCCAAACAGTACCGGTCGGAAGGTGAAGAGGAAGCCCTGAAAATCCGAGCCGAAACCGACAAGGAAAAAGCCATTATCCTTGCCGACGCATACCGAACTTCACAAATGATCCGTGGAGAAGGCGAAGCCCGAGCCATCGAAATCTACGCCAACGCGTTCAGAAAAGACGAAAGTTTTTACGATTTCTACCGAACAATGGTGGCGTACAAAGTGACTCTTAAATCCCGCACTACCATGGTGCTTCCCTTGGAGACTGATTTCTTCAAATATTTAAAATAGGTCACGGTTTTATCCAAGTCACGCAGATCAATCTACCGATAGAACAGAGATGAGAAGATCCATCAAGGCAAATTTTATCGCCGGTTTAGTAGTACTGTTGCCGTTATTTCTCACCATATGGCTGCTGTGGAAACTATTCCTACTGATAGATGGCATCCTAAACGATTCTGTTCGTCTACTATTAGGGAATGTGTTAAACATTCATTTCTTCCGAACTCATGATATTCCTGGATTAGGCTTTATTGTCTTGATTGTCCTGCTGTTTTTTGCAGGCTTAATAGCCAGGAATATCGTGGGTCGGCAGGTGGTTGGCGTTGCAAACCGCATTATGGCGCGCATCCCACTGGCGAACAAAATCTATAATGCGATCAATCAGATTGCCCAAGCGTTCCTGACAGGAAAGCGAGAAGTATTCCAAAAAGCAGTCTTGGTAGAATATCCACGAAAAAGTATGTATTCCATCGGATTCTATACCCAGGACACCCATGGACCGGTACAGGACGCATTGCCAGAGGATGTGATTAGCATCTTTCTCCCTAGCACTCCAAATCCCACCACCGGGTTCCTGCTGTTTGTACCCAAATCCGACGTGATTCCCTTGAATTTGTCCGTGGAAGAAGCGTTGAAGCTGGTAATATCGGGAGGGGCAATCGTCCCCAGTTCACCAATTTCCGGGGGCAGAACTCCCCCAAAAATCACGCAGGAACCCGATATGGAATCTCAGCCCGCACCCGCAGGTTCAGACCCGCCATGAGCTGCCGTCGAATCACTGTGGCGATGGGTTTCTGGACAATGCTGCTACCGCCGGTGACATCGTTCGCCACCCCTGCAGTATCCCCCTCTTATCATTCCCAGGTATTCATTCAGCCAGACTCTTCTACTATGACATTCACGTCCGGATTGGATGTATTAGGCTGGCATAGCACTTACCAAATGCAGGGAGAAGAAGACGCCTGTTTCGCACTTTCAAGGGCAGTGAATATTCGTCGGCGCGATGTCCGCCAAAACGGCACGGAATGGACCTTCGAAGAAGATGTGATGCTTAAGGGCGGATTGCCGATAAATCCATTGATGGAACTGAGGGGATGGGTCCATGCCGATCTGTATTCCGATGAATTCCAAAATCAAATGCACTGGGTACAGCAGGGAGCCGGAGTGGCGGTAACGCCTTCCCAATGGGTGGAAGTGTTTCCCGCAGTGGGAGTTCAGGAGGACTATCGTCAAGGCCAACGGGATCGAGGATCACTGCTAACATCCAAGATCGATGTTGCACCTCCATCCTGGGGAAACGGGTCCATAAACTGGGGAGTTGAAGAATTAGGAAATCGGCAAAATCGCGATTTCGAAGCCGCCTATCATGTGCGAGGAGACTTTCGGCCAGACACCTTCAACGAATTTGAAGCTGCATATCAACAGCACAAGAGGTCGTACTATTTATCCGCAGGCGGTGAAATTGCCGAGCGCAGGGAAATCCATCGACGCATTCAAAACCAATTAGGCTATCCCCTTGGCAAGGGCCATAACCTAAGAATTAGCACCAGCGCCAGCGACTCCAAAATCGAAATCGCCAGCGGAGGCAGTCGGAATCAACACCGAGAAGTCGAAACGAATTTTCGAATTGCAGTCTTAACCTCCAGGAGCTTTTACGCCGGAAACCTGCTATATGAATGGAATTCCCAAAATCAGGAATTCGACGAAGACCGCATAAACGGAAACCACCAGGCATTAAGAGCAATCAGTACGTTTCGGTTATCTCCTGTGGATCGGCTTTCCCTGAACGCATCGATAGTGAAAAACCGGTTTGATACCCCAGACACTATGAACTTCGATGACCGCGATGAATGGTCGACGCGGATGTCCCTAATCTATTCACGACCCATAAATCGGTACCTGGATTTCTCTCAGGAAATGTCGGTGTATCTGGACCATCTGGTGTATATATTTTCGGAAAAAAGCGAGAACAACTACTGGCGACGGGTTTTTCGCTTGGCATCCACACTAACATCCACTCCATTTCCCGGAGTAGTAAACCGTAACGGATTCCTGGTAGCCAGCACCTACCGGGATTACGATTTCGACCGTGAGGATAATCCGCGGAGCGATGTCTATCGCCGGTTCACTGCCGTTGACAGCCTTGAACTCCCATTGAAACGCCACATCAATTGCCTACTCATCTACCAAATAGATCTTGAGGATCGAGGACTGTTGGATTGGTCAGAATGGATTCAGCAAATCTCGGAAGAATACCGCGCCCAACGCTTCCAAGCCACTATTAGCTACCGGTCACCGCTTGGTTGGACCTTATCAGGAGGATGGATCGAAAGTGTGAGGTTAGGATGGCGCTACAGCAGCACATCAGTAAACGTACGCACAAAATCCCTATTCCAGAACATCCGCACTTCAGGACCAATCATCGCCTGCAATTGGTCAGGGTTTGATCGAATCGAAATCGAGGTGTCAAGCCAATGGCAATGGATCGAGGACCGTGAACGTGAGGATCAGTCTTTGCTGTTCGCAGATATTAACCTTCGGTGGAATTTTTGAATTACACCATATGTCGTCAATTAACAACAATGGCCGCCCTTATCTGGCTCATTCACTGCCTTCCTGTCAACCGAATAAATGCAGAAACTGGAGAATCTGCCCAATCGGACTACTCCGTCGCTGTTGATACCATAATCATCGAAGGCGCCCGGGTCACCAAACCGTTCATTATCACTCGGGAAATGACAATACATTCCGGGGATCACATCACACCTGGCCAATTGGAGGAAAACCGCAATCGCATCCAAAACCTGGGATTGTTTACACGGGTGGAAGTGTTCATGCGAAGAGAAAATCGCAGAAACCAATTGGTAGTGGAAGTCACCGAACTATGGTATATCTTCCCTTTCCCGTTCTGGAGGAAGGAAGCAGGTGATTTCTCCAAAATCACTTACGGATTACAATACCTCCAGAAAAACTTCCGGGGTCGCAATGAACGTATTTCCGCCAGTATTTGGATGGGATATGAAGAGGGTTACCAGTTGGCATATTTCAATCCCTGGTTTGCACAACGTGGCACCTGGGGATTAGCCGCAGAAATCTTTGACGTCTTCCGGGATATCAATAATGAAAAACACCGGGAACTAAAGGCCGAAATCGAAACGATAGGAGGACGAACCTCCGTTCAACGTCGTTTCGGACTGGACCCCCGCCTCACCGCTACCATCGGATTCACCAGATACCGAACGGACTACACCGAACTAATGATCGCGAATGACCTCTATGATGACTGGTTTTCCCTGAATGTAGCTTTCCTATCTGACCGTCGCGACCTGTACGAATACCCCGCTCATGGCTGGTTCCGATCTGTTAACCTTTCCGGCAGTACGTTGTTGAACGGCCCCAAATCCGCCAGCAAAACCGTCATGGCGACAGCAAGTCTTGAACTTCGGCATTATAAACAAATATTTCAGAATTTCATCTTGTGCGAACGCGCAATCATTGGGATTTCAAGCGGGGATGTTCCATTATATCGCCGCTATTTCTTGGGATCTGGTGTTAGAGTTCGAGGATGGAGTGGAGATACCGAAGAAGGTGAAGGATTATTCCTGGGCTCTTTAGAGCTTCGACGCCATATCTTCGATATCCGCTATTTCACCTGGAATTCAGCTCCAGTACTTAAACGATATTTTCGAAATCTAAAATATGGCTTGTCAGGCGCATTATTTGTGGATCTGGGGCAAGTGTGGATCGATCCCGGCGAAACCACCTCAAAGGAATTCCAGGCAGGATGGGGATTGGGGCTGCACATCCATCTCCCCTACTTAGACCTTCTTCGCGCGGAAGCCGGCTGGTCACCGGATTCCAAGTTCGAGGACGCCAAACTCAGCATCCGCAGCAGAGTGGCGTTCTAAATCTAATATAATTATTGGCATCTGATTATGCCACACCTCGAAGTATTTTACACATCACCCGATCAGATCGATACCAATACTGGTGTCCTGAAAATCAGCGATCAGGAAGCGCACCACATCATCAATGTCCTGCGCCATAAACCCGGCGATAAGATCGTCGTTGTTAACGGATGCGGTCAAGCATATTGGGTAACCCTCACGGTACTGTCCAAAGGAATTGTCACGGGAACCATAGAAAAGGAAGAACAATCCTGGGGCGAGTCATCGGTACCGATTGGCGTCATCATCCCACCCTTGAAAGGCCAACGGATGGACACGGTTATCGAAAAAGGCACCGAACTTGGCGCCACCTGGTTCATGATCCCCCACACTCACAACACTGTCGCAACAGCGACTCCTAACAAATTGGACCGTTGGAAACGCATTGCGTTAGCGGCAATGAAGCAATGCGGCCGTTCAGTATGGCCGGCAATACGAATTTTCCCCAATTTCAATTCAGCCTTAATAGCATGTTTAGAGCTTGATGTTTTCGAATTCAAGGACACGGTCGCCCAACACTCAACCGACACTCGTTCGCGGGCAGATGTTTTCTACGCTGACATGGATTCAACGAACTCGTTTCGAAACTGGTTTACCGATAGCGACAATCACCGTGATTCAGGGAGGACATTCTGTATTGCGGTAGGCCCAGAGGGAGGCTTCTCGGAAGAGGAGGTTCAAGAATTCGCACGTGTTGGTGCAAAGGCATTCACTTTAGGTCCACGCAGGCTGCGGAGTGACACAGCAATCATCACAGTATTAGCGCTGATAGCCTTTATGCGAAAACAGCTTTAAGATGATATGCTTTATCACTTTTCTGCCCGGTAGTATTTTCACAAGATAATTCTCACTCTAATTTCTCTGATTCAGAAGTCACACAATGATCAGCGTCAGCGGATTTATTTGGGACGGGATATAACTCTGCTGGCCTAGAGGATGTGGCATATCCGATATACCAATCATATTGCTTTGATCCTGTGTACCAGAGTTTGATAGAATCCGATATAACCAGGCTGGGAGAGGAGACTTTTCCTGCATCCCAACATTCAGCTTTGCCTGGTAGAAAGATTGGATTTTTGCTGTACTTTTTCCAATGAATCCCATCTTTAGAAACAGCTCGACCTATTGACAATACTTCATTATTCAAGCCTGCATACCACATTTCTAGCCCATCTTCCATTTGAAAGACCTCAGGACTATTAATCCTCTCACCATCCCATTCTCCAGGATCACCGCAACCAAGAACTGGATTGGAAGGCTCTTTAATCCAGTTTATCATATCGTATGACAAAACCGCGCCTATTGCGCACCCTGTAGGACCAATTCCGGCATACCATATCCAATATTTATCTTGCCATTTAATGATGCGAGTACAATTATGAATCCACTTCGAATCCCAAGTTCCCGACGGCCCTATAGAGACCACTGGTTGTTTGTGAGGATCCCAGCACATTCCATCGCGAGATATTGCCAGTCCAAGATGAGAACCGTTAATGCCATTTCCGAACAACATCACATACATACTATCAATCCAAGAGACTGCGGGATTGTCTACCCTACCTTCTGTCCAATCGATGGTATCACCTTTTAACACGGGATTTTTCGCATAACGAAACCAATGCACCCCATCTAACGAAATGGCATACCCAATACTCTCCAAAGTCCCCAACCAATATTCCGCCCATCCCCTATACCACATGTGGTAAATGCCATCTTTATACAAAACAGATGGTTGAGTGACATGATGACAATCCCATCCCAGTAAGGATTCGCCAGGCAACACTGGATTTTGAGGGCACCTCTCCCACTGAAATTGACCATTACTAACTTGAAACAGTAGAAATACTGCAACAGTAACCGCCCCGATCCTCCGTAATGTGGTAACGTAAATGCCTGTTGTGGCCTTGTTTCTTTCCATTTCGGTATGCTTTCAGTAACTCCCTGAGAAATGAATTTCACTATTTAACCAGCAGCAACTTTTGGCATTGCCTATTATTTCCAGCAATCAACTCCGCTATATAGATCCCCGAAGAATACCTGGTCGCATCCCATATCCTCGAATACCTTCCCGCAGGTAACGCCCCCGATTCCATAACCTCGACCTCCTGCCCTAATGAATTATAGATCGTTAACTTTACCTGCGACATCATCGGAATGGAGAACACCATATTCGCCACCGGATTGAACGGATTCGGATAGGCAGGCTCAAATGAAAAAGTCTCAGGCATTATTGATTCGGGTTCTTGAAATCTTGTGGATTGGATATCGATTTCCTGATACACCTGACCAGCGATCTCAGTTTCGTTAAGCACAATATTTGATAATAGCATTGAGAAAGAACCAGCTGCGGTATCTGGGATGTGAAAAGTTAGATAAAGCAGATCTTGATTCCCATTACAAGGTTCACTTCCGCCAAGATAAAGATCACATTGTGGATACTCGCCTGAAAACCTCGCAAACCAGACACCTTGATTTGGTCCAGCGATCTCTAATAACACAACAGGTTCGCCTTCTAATGATATATCTGCCTCAAAGGCAGCAACATTAAATCCGTTCTCGATTTGAACTGGAAGCTCAAATTCCGCACCTGCATAAGCCGTGATTTCGGGAATGGAAAGATTACCTTCCGCATACATCTCAACGATACCACCTTCAACAGGAAACAGAGGAAACTGTTCAAAACAAAACTGAGTAATCAAGGCACCATCATAAGCGGTTAGTCCAGACAGCCCGGAAACTTCCCCTAAATACCGCTGTAAATTATTAAAATGCACTCCCCCCGCTAAATAATCAAAAAGCAAGGACGCATCCTGCATGGTAACCTGACCGTTCAAGGA
>Ga0111192_1015_pt1 | contig 14539 bp, 12 predicted proteins | sample DeeMarSWOR324_28_FD_80360 | JGI IMG/M metagenome (GOLD analysis project Ga0111192, IMG submission 80360) | bacterium SM23_57 | reverse complement strand
CCGAGCCAATAATGTCACGCCCAATAAGATCCCTGCTGTGAAAATCCGCCCCCAAGTTGGTTGCTCTTCCACCAGGATCAGTGCCAAAATTGCCAACGCCAACAGGGGGATGTAGATGGCTTCGGTCATTAATGATCCGGTTATCCCCACCAGTGCAGGATAGACTGCACATAAGACTGCGCCGACTTTTGCCTCGAATATAGGGAACCGTCTCCTTGCCACCAGGTAGATAATTCCAGGTAAGGAAGCACCTATTAGTGCTTGCACTGCACGCACTATGCTGTGGTTGATCCCAACGATCCAGTAAATTGCCGACAGAAATAACGGATAAAGGGGGGGACGGAAGGATGATAGCATTTCCAGACCATATCCGAATCCCTCGCCTTTAGCAACGTGCCTTGCTATCTGGTCGTAGTCCACTGCGTCGAGATCGACGATACTGGGGACTGCAGGAGCGACCATCAGAAAGACGATCCGGATAGCTAATGCCCCCAACGTCAGGATAACAAGGAATTGATATTCTCTTTTGGGGATGTGGTTGGAAGCAGGGGCTGGACCACCTCCCAAATTTCGTCGGTGGTTATCTGATAGATGCATGGAGGTGTCGGATTATCGCAGTGTACTTTCTTTGCGTTGAAAAAACTGATGCAAGGACTGCAGGGCAATCCTTTGTAGATAACTTGATGTTTGGAACCCCGGGGACCATAGCGTTCGGGGGTTTCGGGACCGAAGATCGCAACAGTGGGAGAACCTTGCGCTACAGCCATGTGGACGGGGCCACTGTCGTTGGAAATAAACAGGTTACAGCGTCCCAATAACGCAATCATTTGCCTCAAGGTAGTTTTGCCGGCAGCCATGATCGGTTTGGTTGTCATTTGAGATGCGACTTTCTGTACATATTCTCGTTCAGAGGGTGATCCCAGCAATATTACTCGAGAAATATTTGTGTTGGTGATGCGATCAGCCAATTCCGCGAACCGTTCCCGGGGCCAGCGACGTTCTTTTGCCACTTCGGAGGCGTTGACGTTAATGCCTACCAGGAAATCATCCTGGGCGATGTGATGATCGCGGCAAAAGGAATCCAGGAAGGATTCTTCCTCTTGATTGAGGACGATGGGGATCAATTGCCCATCGCCATTATGCGCATCCAAAGTGTGAGCGACAGTCTGGAATACATCACAGATATGGATGTCCTCACGGAAGAGTACAGGATGAGTGTATAAAGACCGCTGATCTTCTGCTCGGACAAAACCTGCACGGCATGGGGCTCCGGAAAGAAATGCCATGGATTCAGAGAAAAAGGTTAGCGGATCCAGATCAATCACCCAATCGAACCGCTGTTTTCTTAGTTTCCCGATTAATTTAAGCACTTCCCATGCGAACGGGATCATGGATTTCATCGGTAACGACAGAGACCGATCATAGAGACCGTTGTTATCGTATAAACCGCTGTTTTGTGACAAGGTAAGAAATGTGATTTGGCAATCGGGGCAACTTTGGCGAATCTTCTTCAATGTGGGACTTGCCTGGATGATATTTCCCAATCCCCAGTATTTCATAATTAATATCCGATCACCTGTCTTAGGTGAGGGAGGAAGTGGTCGCGATTTTCCGGACAGCATTCTCAGTATATCACGGAAGATTTTTACCAATTTCCGGTCAATGAATCGTATGGTATCTACCGTCACGAGAAATCCTGTAATTATATCCAGGTCAGGTAACTGCGAACTGCTTTAAGGAATCTCCATGCTTCCCGAGGCCGCCTCAGGCGAGATATGGTGCGGGCGATCAGCTTGGGTCGCAAATAAAATGCTTTAACAGCTCGATCCCGGAACGCCTGGATTTCCTGTGCAGTCAGGTGCGGGTAATTTAATATTGCATGGCTTTGGTCGAAAGTTGACCAGCCGTGGTTTTCGATCCAGCCCTCTTGACTGGCCTCCTGATAAAGGTCGGAGCCGGGCCAGGGGGCTGCACAATAGAATTGCGCGTAGTCCAGATCTAACTCGAGCGCCAGCTTTAATGTCTCAGCTAAGGTTTCACCGGTTTCGCCTGGTAATCCCAACACGAAATGCCCGGCGATTTGGAATTTGTGTTTTCGCGCCAGCGCCACCGCATTACGTGTTTGCTCTACAGTTTGCTTTTTTTGGCTGCGGTTGAGGATGTTCTGGTCGGCGGATTCGATGCCGAATGACAACATCCAGCAACCAGCACGGCGCATGGCGGCAAGCAATTCATCATCCACGTGATCCACTCGGCTATTACAGACCCAGTGGATCGGCGGTTGAACTTTGGCAATTTCATCGCAAAGTTCAAGCATTGGTTCCCTGCCCAAAGTGGTGGATTCAGACCAGAAGAAAAAATCTTTGATTCCGAAGCGGCTACCTGCCCAGCGGACCTCTTCGGCGATACGTTTAGTGGAACGGCGGCGGACTTTCCGCCCATAGTAGCTTTTTGCAACGCAAAATGAGCATTGATAGGGGCACCCCCGGGCGGTGGTTACCAATAAGAACGGTCGACCCACAAAAGGCAATCGATATTCTTGGATCGGAAAGAGGTCCCAAGCTGGGAACGGTAGGGAATCCAACTCTTTGATATATTCCCGATCGGGGCCATGTTCGATTTTTCCATCGTACCGAATAGAGATCCCTTCCTCGGGCGTGGCATGCCCCTGGGATTTTATGGACTTGGCTAAGCTTATCAAAGAATATTCCGGTTCTCCTCGGATGATGGCATCCAGGGCCGGAGCATCGGCAAAACTAACATCGGTCAAGACGCTGACATGAATTCCGATGGCGGCGATCACAGCATCAGGCAGGGTCAGACGGATTTTTTCAATGGTTTTTACGTCTTGAGGAAATGACGGTGTTGATGTAGCCAGAACCACCAAATCGGGATTGGCAGTCTTCAGGTGATCAAGGAACTCCTGGATGTCCCAGCCCTGAGTGGGCGCGTCCGTTGCCAGGACATCAAAGCCAGCGTCCCGGAGTACGGCGGCGGATTGAGCCAGGGACAGCGGCGGCCAGACGGTGGTCCAAACTCCTTCCGATTGTTGACATCGACCTTCGCGGGTAAAGCGGCTACGGTCAACGGTTGGCGGATTTGCCAGGTAGATCCTCATTGATGGGGACCCGAATTATATAGACCTTTATAATCATTCCAACGAATTCGAAACAGATCGGCGAGCATCTTTGATCCGTGGCGGAACAGTTTGATTCTGGTGTCAGGATCATTTCGCCACGTGATAGGAATTTCTGAGATCCGGTAGCCCAGTTTCCGAGCCACAAACAGCACTTCTACGTCAAAGGCAAACCCATCCAATTGCATCCTGGGAAACACGTCTCTTACAACTTCTCGACGAAAGAGTTTGAATCCGCATTGGGTGTCCTTGATGCCCCTTAAAACAAACAATTGGATTAAATCGTTATAGAAGCAACCGAGTCGTTCACGATAAAAAGGCTGATGGATATCTATTAGGCTTTCTTCTAGCGCGCGAGAACCTATCGCGATGTCGGTTTGTCCATTCTGGATAGGTGGAAGCAACTTGTCCATTTCCTCGATCGGACTGGACTGATCAGCATCCGACATCAGGATAAGATTGCCAATGGCTTCGAGCATACCTCGCCTGACTGCGAATCCTTTGCCGCGATTTCGCCCGTTGGTTATCACCTTTAATCCGGTGATTTGATTACTTAGATCCGATACAATCTGGACGGTATCATCCTGGCTACCATCGTCCACGACCAAAATCTCTCTCGTCAGATTTCGGATGTTGAAGTGGTTTTCGATTGCCTCAAGTGATTTTGGCAGATGCTGCGATTCATTGTAAGCGGGGATCACTATCGAAACATCCGGGGCAATATTCATATCGTGTTGCCCCTCATTCAATTGCGAGTTATCGGATCCCATGAATTGTTTCCCTGACGCACTGGAGGACAGGTCCTCCAAACTGCATGATGATTAGATTTATAACTATTACAGACACAATTACCACCCAAGGAAGCCATGGTTTCTTGGCACGACGGAACAGGATTATCATTGCCACAGACACAAAGATTAGCCCGATGGTCTCTACGGGAAGACGAAAGCGTTCCATCAGTATAAACACCACAGAAACACACCAGAATGCGATGATGGCAAAGTAAAGCAGTATATGGCGGCGCCATTGCAGGAACGACAATGCTATTCCCCATAACAGGAAAGGCGCCATGATTCCATAGGCAAGGTTGTAGCGTCGGTCGCGGTTTATTAAATTGGGATCGTGATAGGGATCCCAAAATTTTATGGTATTTTTTGCCATTTTAATCACCGCTCTCAAAGGATATCTTTGAATAGCTGTCACTGCCTCTTTAAACAACCTGCGATCGACCTGGAATTCATTCAGTCCTTGAAAGCTGTCCACATATTCCTTTTCTTCAAGTCCCAGGCGCATTAGATAACCTCTCACTGTCTGCGCCAGGAACGGTCGAGTGACCTCCACCGGATCTTCACCTGCACCGATGCGTTCTCTGGTGAATCGGTAGATACGCTGCAACTCCTGCTGGATATCCTGACGACTGTACAGTGTTCCATCGGGTGGCAGGAGGTTATGCCGATGCCATAGGTTAAAGCCGCCGTTGGTGGTGATCCAGAACGTTTCGCCAAAGACGACATGATTCCGAATAGCCCAGGGCAGGAGCACCATTATTGTCAGCACACAGAATGCGGCGAAGCGCAATATGTGTTGCCATCGATCACGACCGCTGGCGAAAATCATATAGAAAAACCATAGCACTAACAGAGGTCCGAAAACGGATCGTGTCAAGAGCGCTAACCCGGTGAATACACCAGCCAATATAATTGACATCCACTCCCCATGGGTGGTGATTGAAAAACGATACCAGTATAGTAGTGACAGAAGGATTAGCAGAATAAAGGGCGTTTCTGACATCGTAGAAACAGAAAATATCACCAGGGATGGATAAAATACCGCAGCAATCGCTGCTAAGAAGGCTGCCGCCGGCTCCACGATTTGCCGAGCCAATAGAAACAGCACTGGTGGAATTAAAGAACCCAGTATGATCATTAACACTTGTACTGCTACCGGGTTGGGACCCGTAACAACATACACTCCTGCCATCAAGAAGGGCAGCAGGGGATTGCGGAAGGCAGTAGGTTGATCCGGGTAGTACCCGAATCCGCCTCCGGCAGCCAGCGTCCGAGCGATCATATCATATTCAGTGGCATCGGAAATAATCTCGCCTTTGATTAATCCCTGATAGGGATTAGGATTAATACAGCAATATATGATTCTGATAACCAGTGCAGCCACAAAAAGAAGCAATAGAAGCCGGTGTCTGGGACTTTTTGCCCAATGATCCAATTTACTTAGTCTCATACTGAATCCCTTACCAATGGAGCTAGTTCTCTACGTTCAACGGGCATATCCAAGTAGTACTATAACTATTAGACGCAATACTTTGTTAGGTAGAAAACTATAGTGCAAGAAATTCAATGTGCCCTGTGCAAGTGGTAGTTCCCACCTGATGCCGCACATTAGTTTATGGCGTGGATCGCCTCTCTGATATTATGAAAAAATGGACCTCCGAAAAGCATTATGACAATATTCATTGACACAACGATACCAATAATCACCCAAGGAAGCCAGGGTTTTCCTGGGCGTCGGAACAGCGTTATCACTGCTACAGATGCGAATATCAACCCGATGCACTCCACCGGCAGACGGTATCGTATCTGGTGGAGAGCGATGGCAGAAGTTAACCAAAAACCGAAGATGGTAATATAAAGGATCATGAAGCGTCGCCGCTGCGGAACGGACAATATTAATCCCCACAGCATAAATGGGGCCATGATACCATACGCCAGATAATATCTCCGCACCCGATGGTTGAGATCAGGATCATAATATGGTTCCCAGTATTTTATGATATTCTTAACGAGCTTGATTGCGGTGCGCCTTGGGTATTCAAACATCACCGCGATGGCTTCTCGAAAAAGGCGGCGGTCAATTTGTGCTTCATTGAGTCCATCAAAACTGTGGATATAATCGGCTTCTTCCGGTCCCAATCGTAATAAATATCCACGGACAGTCTGCGCCATATATGGTCGAAATGCATCGGCAGGTTCATAGCCAGCATCGATTCGGGTGTTGATGGTATTATAGATGCGCTGCAATTCCTGTTGGACATCCTTTCGGCTGTCGATGGTGCCATCGGGTGGCAGGTGATTGTAACGCTGCCAGATGGTGTATCCGCCATTGGTTGCCACCCATGACCATTGCCCGAAGATGGCGTGGTTGCGGACGCACCATGGCAAAATGACTAAAAATGCTATGCCACAGTATACTGCGAAACGGAGCAGGTGTTTCCAGCGTTCGCGGCCACCATCAACGATCAAATACAGGATCCATAGTAGTAGCAATGGCCCGGGAGTTGACCTTGTGAGCAGTGCCAATCCCATGAAAACACTCCCGTTCACGATGATTCCCCATCCTCCTCGGGTAGTCATCGTGAAACGGTTCCAGCATAGCAGGGCTAACAGAATAAGCAGTGCGAAGGGGACTTCGGTCATGAACGCCGTTGAAAAGGTTACCAACGACGGATAGAACACTGCGATAGCTCCTGCCAGTAAGGCGGACGCTGGTTCTATATACTGTCGGGCAAGCACATACAGTACAGGGGGTATCAAAGAACCAATAATGAGCATGAGTATCTGAACTGCTGCCGGATTAGGGCCAGTTAGTAGATACACCAAAGCCCCAAGAAACGGTGTAACCGGATTTCGGAAGGCGGTGGGTACTCCAGAATAGTATCCAAATCCACCACCAGACACCAAATTCCTCGCAATGATGTCGTATTCGACGGCATCAGAGACCATTTCCCCTCTAATCAGGCCATGATAGGGACTGGGGAAGAAGAGCCAAAAGACAACTCGTACGATGAGTGCCGTTACAAATAGCAGCAATAATATCTTTTGCCCTGAGATTCCTGCCAATCGATCCCATGTAGGTAATAGTCGGATTGAGACCTCCTCAGGTTGGGCGGATTTATCCTCCTCTTAAGCTAAAATCGATGGTTTTAATGCCTGCCTTTATTGCGCGTTTCAGCTCACCAACATTCGAGATGCGGCTCAGCGCCTTCAGCAAGTAGCTTGGGCGCCAGTAAAACCGCCGATAGGCAATTTTCATCCATTTTTCCAGCTCGTTCGAGGGTATGTTTGTGAATATATCATTGAAAAAGCTTGCGGTGTGTAGAATCTTAAGGTCACAGCGAGATCCGTCCTTGATTTCCGGCCGGATTTTGGCAACCATATCGAATAATTCAGTGCCGGGATAGGGGGTCAGGATACCGAATGCTGCATTAGATGGGTTTAGTTCTTTGACGAATTCGATGGTCCTCTCGATAGTCTCGCGTGTTTCGCCAACATTACCCAGCATGACATGGGCGTGGGTGTCTAATCCCAATTCATTGCACCACCGGAAAATCTGCCGCACTTCGTCCAGTTTGATTTCTTTTTTCATATTATCAAGGATATCTTGATCGCCGGATTCTACGCCGAATTTAACCATAAGGCAGCCGGCTTGCTTCATGAGGGCTAGCATAGGTTTGTCAACGCCGCCAAGCCTTCCGTTGCAGATCCATCCAATATCCCATCCTCGATCTATGATTTTCCGACAGATTTGCTCATTCCGTTTTTTAAATATAGTAAAGGTTTCGTCACGGAAAAAAATTTCCTTGTAACCTTGGTTCAGAATTAGTTCGATTTCGCTAAGTATGTTCTCAGCCGATCGCTGTCTGATGATATTCGGATACAATCTGGGAACGGTACAAAAGGTGCATTCACCCACACATCCCCGGGACGTGACGGACACTGTATAGGGGTACCGTTTTACTACCGGGTTAAAGTAGTCATGGTCGGGCAGCATCGACCGGTCGGGATAGGGCAAGTGATCCAGATTCCGGTCGATGGGGCGGGAATCATTTACCGTTACTCCATGTTGATTTCGGAAAGCTGTTCCCTGTACAGATTTCCAGGATTCGTCTCCCTTGGCTAATTTATCAAGCAGTTCCGTTACGACATCCTCAGGGTCTCCCAATATTGCGAAATCGATTCCGTCACGAGTTAAGGTTTCGTGGGGAAGAAACGTGGGATGGGTCCCAAACACCATGGTCTGGCATTTGCCACTGTTTTGGCGAATTTTGCCAAGATTATCAGAGTCTTCGTTGACTGTCATGGTAGATGTCGATGCCACCACCACATCAGCATCGCATCCATGTTCCAGAATAGCCAGAAATCGTTTCCGTTGTACCGCACCATCCAGGAATTCCACCTCATGCCCGGCTTCTTTCAGCACAGTAGCCACGTACAGCACTGACAGAGGGGGCATCTGCATTCCCCCGATTTCTTTTCCTTTACACCAGCATCCGAAGATCTGGTCCCGTACCACATTCTTGAAACTGGAACTAGCGGGATTTAAGACTAAGACTTTCATACAACGGATAGAATTTTATCGATACTCTCAAGTTTGCGTGATTAAGCGAGAAATATATCACTTCGTATACCCCAGTGCTCGCAGGCGCTCCTGAATAGCTTCGTCCATCCGTGAAGGTTCCACTCTGCCAAGATCTCGAGGCGCAGTATCGTAGGTATTAACCCAGGTAATAGGGATGTTCTGCAAATCGAACGCTTCGGTGATAACTCGACCATCCATGTCACGACCCACCGGTAGTCCGAATAGCTGCAAAATCGTAGGGGTGACATCGCGAACGCTGGCAGTGGTAATCTGTCCCCCTTTTTTGCTATCCCCACCTTTAATCAAGAACACTCCCGGTGGAGCGTCGGGGTGGTTATAGTTGCCATTAGGCTCCATTCCATGGTTAAATCCATGATCGGACACCACAATGACAATGGTATTAGGATCCATCATCGCCAGCAATCGCCCGACAACTTCATCCAAGTATACATAGTATTCAGGCACCAAATCCTTCAGGCGAGCGATATTTTCTGGGGTGAGAACATCCTGGTGCCGTTGATAGAAATAATAGGGCAAATACTTGTGCTCCATGGAGTCCAAGCCATCCAAGTAAATAGCGAAAAAATCCGGTTGTCCATGTGTTTTCAGCAGGTGTAGCGCAGCGCGAACCATGGTTTCATCCTCAGGATAAGAGAATTTGAACATGGCTGCTTCCGATCTTTCATCGAAGATCCTATAATCCTTGGTATTTACGTACCAATCACGATCCGCGGCAGTCTGGAAATGAATGAACCGAGCGACGGAATCCACTGGAATGTCTTGAGGTCCCACCACCAAAGGTTCCAGCTCTGGAAGTAGTTGAGATGGAAATACCGATTGGGGATCCCGGGAGGATTCACCGCCCAGGACATACTGCAATGTCTTATCGTACAACGCATGATCTGACACACAAAATCCGTTGACCGGTTCAGCGGGATAACTTGCCCACCAATTCATCACTCCCACCGACAGACCGGCATTGGATAGGATATTCCATACAGCTTCCGCCATTCGGAAGGTAGAATTCATGGGCGTCCATTTAATCACTTTGCCCAGCATCCAATCCAACTCATAGCAGATCACGGGAATCCTGGTTAACGGCAATACTTCGTTGGTTACAGGAAAAGTCCATACTGTGAAGGACGTGACATGATGCTTTTCAGGATTCTTCCCGGTGGCAATGGTATTCCAAATGGGTGCAGACAGAGTGGGGAGTAATGTGTGGCATGGGGAACGGACCCCATGGTCCACCAGACTTTGAAAAACCGGCATTCTACCAGCATCCATCAGGGGATCGATGATTTCCCACCAGGCACCATCGATGCCGATCAGAGCGATTTTAATGTCTTGCCGTGGGGATGGTAACACCACACTTTGTATCGCCTGATTATAGATGTCGGGTTTCTTGGTCACATGATATGCACTCCACAACAACAGAAATACCGCGGCAATCAGAGAGATCCTTACTGTCCATCCCCTGGCACCTTCCTCCATGAATAGCAATATTTTATAAAAGACCCAACAGGCAAAGCCCCATCCAATTATGCCAATGATTTCTAATGGCCAACGAAATCCACCGAACCGTGTCCAGATATGATATGACAACCAGTTGCGACCATAATAGAATACCAGTAGGACACCTAAGAACATAATACCCTGGGCGACCAGACCGACTTCTCTGCGACGCCCCAACACCAACGCTCCCACAATCAACCCCGGAATTAGCATTAGAATCCCGTAGAGGGCTGCCATATGAAGCCGGAGCTCACCTCGAAGGAAGGGTGTGTGTAGAGAATCGTTTATTTGGGTAAGACGCCATGCGATAGCGATACCAACTAATGCTCCAATGATGAGTCCGGCGACCAATCCAGAGAACATTCGCTGGGAAAGGGGACGGTATGTTAGGGGTCGAGCCATTAATCCTCCAATAGGCAGAAATCAATCATCTCGAGAGTAGCCTTTCGGATAAGTTTTTTAACCAAGGCAAGGGATATCCAGTTGTGGACTGCGGCAAGTTATTTAACATAGCCAAGTGCTCGGAGTTTTTCAGTATCGACTTCAGGCAATCGAGAGGTTTCCACCTTGACCTTCTCGCGATCTTTAGTGTCATAGGTGTCCACCCAGTCAATGGGCACGGTGTCTGTAGCAAATGCATCAGCAATTACTTGACCATCCATGTCGCGGCCAATTGGCAGCCCGAACAGAGACAAGATGGTAGGGGTGATATCACTAACACTAGTGGCAGTAATATTCTCACTCTGTTTGATATTATCTCCGGCCATAACCAACATGGCTGGGGGGGCTTGATGATGGTGGTAGATGCCCTTGCGCAGCAGCCGATGATCAAAGCCGTGATCGGAGACCAGAATGACAATGGTGTTTGGTTCCAAAGCATCTAATAGTAAACCCAGTACTTCGTCCATGTACATGTAATAATTGGGCACAAGATCTTTCAGGCGGGCAATGTTTTCGGGGGTGAGAACATCCTGATGCCGTTCATAGAAATAATAGGGTAAATACCAGTGCTGGATTGCGTCCAAGCCCTTCATATACAGAGCGAAGAAATCTGGTTGATCGTAATTCTCTAACAGATACAAAGCGGTTCGGAGCATGGTAATATCTTCCGGATAGGCGACCTGAAACATCGCTGCCTCACAGCCCTGACCAGGTTCCCAACAATCTTTGGTGTTCTTGTACCATTCCCGATCCCGGTCCGACTCAATGTGAATGAACCGAGTAACAGAATCTGCTGGAATTTCCGACAGGTCAGCTATTAGGGGTTCCAACTCTGGGAGCAGTTCTTGGGGATAGGTAGAATAGGGATCGCCGAACCTTTTTTCTCCTACAGCACGAATAACCAACCGGTTGTAGAGGGCGTGATCCGACACATTGTATCCATTTACCGGTTCCGCGGGATAGCTAGCCCACCAGTTTATCACCCCTACCGACAGACCGGCATCCGACAGCATATTCCAGATTGCTTCTGTCATTCGCAGGTTCGAGGTTACCGGGGTGACTCGAATAAAGGTTCTAAGGATCCATTTAAATTCCGGCGCAAAGCGGGGAGGTTCAGATGCGGGAATCATTACTCCGGACACGGGAAACCTCCACACTCTAAAACAACTGATTCGATGTTTATCAGGCATTTTGCCTGTGGCGATGGTGTTCCAGATCATGGGGGATTTGGTGGGTTTGAAGGTTTGGAGTTTCGATCGAATACCACGATCAATGAGGCTTTGAAACATCGGCATTTTTCCGGCCTCCATCAGAGGGTCCATAATGTCCCACCAGGCTCCATCCATGCCGATTAGAGCGACTTTAACATCGGCGGCGGGAGCAGGTAGAATGGGAGATTCAGATGGCAATTCACCAGTCAAAGGTGGTTTCACTACGCGATAGATATTCCAGGCAAATAGCAGAACTACCAACGCTACAGCGATCCTCACAATCCAACCCTTCGCATTCTCCTCCAAAAATAACAATAATTTATAGAGAATCCAGCAGGCGCAAGCCAACACAACAAATCCAACAATTTCCAATGGCCATCTGATGCCATCTAAACGGGCTAATATACTGAAGGACAGCCAATTTCGGATGTAATAGAACACCAAAAACGCGATTAAAAAGATAATTCCTTGGGCTACCAGACTTACTTCCCGACGGCGTCCTAATACCAAGGCGCCTACGATCAACCCCACAATCAACAAAAGGAGGCCATAGAACCCTGCTAAATGAAGCTGCAACAAGGCTTTGTGTAGAGATGCAATGAGAGTATCGTTGACTTGAATAGTACGAATGGCAATGCCAAATCCGATAATGAATCCTACTATCAGTCCGGCGATCATTCCGGAAAGCAGGCGTTGATGAAAAGGACGATATGTTAATCGTCGTCCCATAGAACCTCCAGTTCGCTAAGATCCCTTTCTTAGATGTGATTATTACCTGACATAGCCCAAGGCTCTTAGTCGTTCATTGATGGCTTTGTCTATCTGCGAAGGCGCTCCTCTACCCGGTTCACGGACATCAGTGTCATAAGTGTTCACCCAGGTACCAGGTACATCTTCCGTATTAAATATCTCTGTTAATACGCGACCGTCCATATCACGGCCGACTGGTAATCCAAACATGGTTAAAATCGTAGGAGTGATATCCTTAACACTGGCGTTAGTGATCGTTTCGCCCTGTTTAATGCCATTACCAGCGATCAATAGGACTCCCGGGGGTGCGTTCAAATGGTTGTAAATACCGCCAGGGTATAGTTTGTGGTCAAAACCGTGATCGGAAACAACAATGACAATGGTGCTCGGATCCAGGACTTTCAGGAATTGACCTAAGATTTCGTCCACATAGACATAGTATTCCTTCACTACATCTTTCAATCTGGCGATATTTTCAGGTTTCAGCATTTCATGGTGCTGTTCGTGAAAATGATAGGGCAGATACAAATGTTCCATGGAATCCAAACCATCCAGGTATACCGCGAAGAAATCGGGCTGTCCTTTGGTTTTCAATAGATGCAGTGCGGCGCGTACCATGGTTACATCCTCAGGGTAGGAGAATTTAAACATGGCGGCTTCAGAATCCTCATCGAACACTCGGTAATCCTTGGTGTTCAGATACCAATCCCGATCCTGGACGGTTTCAAAATGTATGAACCGGGCGACGGAATCGGGCATGGTCAGAAACAGTATATCCCAAGACCGGTTCAGCAGGATAACTTGCCCACCAGTTCATGACACCGACAAAAACCCCTGCATCGGATAGGATATTCCAAATCGCTTCTGACATGCGAAAGGTGGAATTTATGGGTGTCATCCGAATGACCGTACCCAGCATCTGGTTAAACTCCCAAAAACTAGCCGGTATTTTGGTCAAAGGCAGCACTACACCGGTAATGGGGAACGTGCAGACCCGAAAAGAAGTAATTTGATGTTTTTCAGGAACTTTACCTGTAGCAATGGTTGTCCAAATCCTTGGTGAAAACGTGGGCAACAGAGTTTGGCAATGAGCTCGAACTCCACGATCCACCATGCTTTGAAATGCAGGCATTCTTCCCGCTTCCATGAGAGGATCAATGATGTCCCACCAGGCGCCGTCGATGCCGATTACGGCAACTTTGACATTTTCAATTGGTTCAGGCAGGACAGGGGGTTCTGAAGCTTTTGCTGATACCGGGGATGGCTTCACTACTTGCACGACACTCATGACCAGCAGTATCACGGTGACAATCAGGATAATGCGGGTAATCCAGCCTCGAAAACGTTTCTCCAGGAATATTCCAATCCTGTAACAGAACCAGCACACAGCTGCCCATCCCACAGCGCCCAAGATTTCCACTAACCACCGCAAGTTGCTTGTATGCGAAAAAAGGTGTATCGACAACCGATTTCGACCATAATAGAACGCAACCAGTGCGAGCAGAACCACTATCCCGTGGGCGACCAAGCCAATTTTCTGTTGCCGCCCTAACACCAATAAACCAACTATTAATCCTGGGATTAACATCAGGAGACTATAGATGGCGGCTAAATGCAGTTTGAGCTGGCCTTGCATATATGGTGTATGCAGGGATTCGTTCACCTGTATAATCCGAATCGCGATCACAGTCCCCAGCAGTAGACCAACAATGAGGCCAGCGCCCACCCCGGACAGCAATCGTTGAGATAGCGGGCGATTTCTAAGCGTCCGAATCATTATATCCCCTTGCTGCTATTAACAGCTCATTTCGTTTGCACCCAATTATTCACAGCATGCGCTACACCGGCCTGTTCCCAAGGTAAGGTAACATGGGTTGCTTGTTGCTTTACGTCCTCAGAGGCATTCCCCATAGCAACTGACACCCCAGCTTGCTCAAACATCTCAATGTCATTCCAATTGTCCCCAATTGCCATGACGTCTTCTGCTACCAGATCAAATCGTTCGCACATGCGTTTAACTGCTTCACCTTTCCCTGCTTCCGGCCGAAGGATTTCCAGCCAAGCATATCCTTCTTTCCATGAGCTTTTAATGAGCTTCACCTCAGAAGTGAAT
>Ga0111192_1012_pt1 | contig 14624 bp, 10 predicted proteins | sample DeeMarSWOR324_28_FD_80360 | JGI IMG/M metagenome (GOLD analysis project Ga0111192, IMG submission 80360) | bacterium SM23_57 | reverse complement strand
TATGAACCTATCCTTGAAAAAAGTGGAGGCCAACCGTAATTTTGCTAACAAACTATGGAACGCTGGTAGATTAGTCCTGGGTTCTATTCCGAGGGTGCCAGTTAAACCGGCTGATGAACCGTCGTGGACATTGGCGGACAGATTTATATGGGCTCGTTTGGAGGAATTAATACGGACGGTAAAACGCCTGTTTGATTCCCACCAATATGGGGAAGCTGGGCGCAGAATCTATGATTTCTTCTGGAGTGATTACGCAGATTGGTACCTGGAAATTGCCAAACTCCAGATTGGCGAGGGAGAGGACCGGGCATTTTATACCGTTGACCTCATGGTACGCGTTTTAGATTACGTTCTCCGCATGCTGCATCCTTTCACCCCATTCGTCACAGAAGCTTTATTTGGATATCTCAAAGAAAATGTGAAAGAGCACTCGGACTTCCTTCAACCTGAAGATAATTTATGGCCAGAAGCACTCATCATCGCCCCATGGCCCACTGTTGGGGAGTCACAGGATTGGGAGGAGGATTGTATTCGAGATTTTACAACACTTCAAGACATCATCCGGGTAATCCGGAACCTGCGTGCTGAGAAGAGTGTAAAACCGGGATTGCGAATCCCAGCTGTAATCGCTGCTGGGGATTACACTCAAACCCTTCACCAGGAAATCAAGTCTCTCGCAACCCTGGCGAAATTGGATGAATCGAGGCTTGAAATCCATACCCAGCTTGATGAAAAACCACAAGATCACATCGCTCTCGTTGTCGGTACGGTGGAAATTTATCTGCCACTGGCGGATCTTGTCGATATCGAGGAGGAACAATCCCGTTTGGAAAAGGATCTCGCCGAGGCTGAACAGCAGATCACGCGGTTAGAAAAACTATTAGCAAGTCCATTTGCAGAAAAAGCACCTCCGGACATCGTTGAAAAAGAACGAGAAAAGCTGGCAGGTTTCAAAGATACCCGTTTGAAATTAACAAATCAAATAGATAGATTGCGTAAAGCCTAAACTCTCTCAGATTCTTACAAAGGGAAAAAGTACTCATGGATTCACTCATCATCGATAAAATTACCTTCCATCCTGATTATGAAAAGATCGCAAAAGAGCTTAAAATCAAACCCGGCAGCTCGAGGGCATCAAACCTGAATCAACTCATCGATAAAGCTGCAAGCATAGCCCGCCCAAAAGCGATGTATAAAATTGTGACAGTCGAGGTCTTACCAGGCGAGCAGGTTCTCCTCGACAAACAACCTTTTTACTCGCGGATTTTATGCATCAACTTAAGAGATGTTCACCGGGCTTTCCCATATATCATCACTTCTGGAATAGAGCTTTACCAGTGGAAGAACACCATCGAGGACCCTTTCACGGGATATTTGGCAGATACAATCACTTCTTACGCGCTATTAGAGGCTCGGGAAAGGTTGATGTCCCATCTATCTGATCAGTATGGCTTGAGAAAGATCACCACCATGAATCCCGGCTCATTAGAAGATTGGCCTCTTCAAGCTCAAACACCCTTATTTGCGCTTCTGGGAGATCCTCGGGAGGCCATCGGCGTCTATTTAACCGCAAGCTTATTGATGATCCCTAGGCACACTGTATCAGGCATTCTCTTTGAAACCGATACGGATTTTGTGAATTGCCAGTTATGCCCAAGAGGTAATTGTACTCACCGTCGAGTACCTTTTGACCCGGAAAAGCGATCTCAATACCTGTCTGCATAATATTATGGTCAAAGTCTTACACCAATGGGCTCCACAGGTAAAAAACATAAAATTCAACGGCTTTACCAGCTTGATTCCAAAGGCAACCACGATGAGGCACTGATTACGGATGTCAGATATTAGGGGATGGGCTCTCCATAATTCTTCGGAGGAGGAATAGGTAAAAAGATTACCCTCAAACGGTTTTTACCTTAAATTGAGTCTCGTACAAATCGGTATAGAGTCCATTCCTTGCCAGCAAATCTTCATGGGATCCCTGTTCAACAATTTGACCTTTGTCCATTACCAGTATTTTATCAGCCGCGAGTATGGTCGACAACCGGTGGGCGATAACCAGGCTGCTGCGTCCTTTCATCACTTGGTGTAAAGCCTTTTGAATCAACTCCTCTGAAAGGGAATCCAAATGTGAAGTGGCTTCATCCAACACTAAAACACGGGGATCCTTTAAAATCACCCGGGCAATTGCCATCCGCTGGCGTTCACCCCCACTTAAACGGTAACCGCGTTCTCCAACAACGGTATCATAACCATCAGGAAGTTCTTCGATGAAATCATGGATATTCGCTGCTTTGGCGGATGCGATTATCTTCGCTTCGCTGGCATCCGGTCTTGCATACAGCAGGTTCGCTCGAATGGTATCATAGAAAAGATAGGTCTCCTGGGTAACCATGCCGATATTATCCACCAAGGATTTCAAAGTAACATCTTGTATGTTTTGACCATCGATCAGGATGCGACCTTCCGAAGGATCGTATAATCGAGGGATCATGTACGTTGTCGTCGTTTTGCCCGCACCGCTTGGACCCACCAATGCGACTAATTCCCCTGGCTCAATGGTGAAACTTACACCTCTCAAAGCCCATCTGAGCTTTGTATCCTCAAATTCTTGCGGTTTGCCCGCGTCATACCTTTGCTTCCCTCGCTTCAATAGTGCTTCTCCACCGCCTTTCCATGTGAACCGGGCAATCTCATCCAGCCCGGTTTTTCCTTTTCCACTGGCCTCGTACGCAAAGGAAACCTCATCGAATCGGATTTTCCCATTTACTGCTGACAGCAATTTGGCTCCAGGCTTCTCAGCGATCTCCACCGGGATATCCAACACTTCAAATACACGTTCGAAACTAACCATCGTCTGTGCAAATTCAACCTGGGCGTTTGTAAGCGCCATGAATGGACCATACAGCTGGGTCAGGTAGGTCCCAAATGCAACGATTGTTCCAATTGTGAACTCCCCTCTTAATACCAGATGCCCACCTACCCAGAATACGATTGCTGATCCAACAGCACTGACGACACTTAATATCATGAAGAACCAGCGCCCAACAACGGCAGATCGTACCCCAATGTCTCGAACAGCACCTCCATCCCGGCTGAAACGCTGATATTCGCGCGCTTCACGTCCGAACAACTTCACCAGAATGGCACCACTGATATTCAAGGTTTCATTCATCGTGGCATTCATCTCAGCATTAAGTTCCATCGATCGGCGGCTGAGGTTTCGAAGCACACGACCGATCCTGCGAGCCGGGAGGATGAAGAGGGGTAAGATAGCCAGTCCAATTACCGTCAGGCGCCATTCCAGGGCTAACATGATACTCAAAGTTGCCACCAGGGATACTATGTTTGAAATGATAGAAACCAGGGTGTTACTTATCGCCCGTTGTGCACCGATGACGTCATTATTCAAACGGGACATTAATTCGCCTGTCCGAGTTTGGGTGAAAAAACGAAGAGACATTCTTTGCATATGTGCGTAAAGCGCTCTCCGGAGATCAAAGATCATTCCCTCACCAATTCTAGCGTTGAACCGGCGTTGTACAACCCCGATGACCCCATTCAAAATTGGTACACCAATCATACCCAGGGCTAATAAATTCAAACGTTTTATGTTCCCATTTGGAATAGCATTATCGATCAAATCACGATACAGCAATGGTGAAATCAAAGTAATCGCAGAAACAATGAGTATCGTAGATAACAAACCAACAACCAGCCACTTGTAAGGTTTGGCGAAATCCCAAACCCGAAGCAATAATTCCCGTGTGATTTTCGGTCTATCTTGTTCCTCATCGTGGCGGATGAAAGCCCACCAACCTCCTCCATGAAATCCCATCGTACCTCCAGATCTTTAGTAGTTTTTTCTCTAGCCACCGGACAGTTTCGTCACAGATAGGATGACCCAATTGGCAAAACGATTTGCAAGAGGGACACGGGGGTATAAGTGGTGAGGCGTTCGCTGAACGCCTCACCACTTATACCCCACCCACCTTTATAAAGTGCTTTGTTGCAGTAAATTCTGAGTTGAAAAATATCTAACTTTTTCATTGTGCCCAATTGATGCCTTGAGAATGACTTTGTTTTACAAAAAAACCAGCGTTAACCTGGGTTCCATTAAAAATTTCCGGTAGTTAGTTTTTTCAAGAATATTTTCTGCTGTTCGCCAATAGTCAGGTAACACTGTTAGGAGTGCAAGCATAATTTCTTCTAAAATATCCGAACGGATATCCTGAATTCCATTTTAATTGGAGCACACGGGTGAGTATATTAAATGTTTGTTAATATTGTCCACCAGATTCAGAAATAGATGTTAAAATTTTCTTCCAAAGAGAATCGCTATCTGATGGAGGCTGTTGTGAAAAAAATAAAAATAATACTCATTGTTTTGGTGATGGTTCTGGCAACCCTGGCTTGCAGCTTGTTTATTCCAGGCACTCCATCACCAGTACCAACGGATACTGAAGTCATCCTCCATCGTGAAACACCAACTGCAAGCCCAACGGTTGTTGCTCCAATGCCTGAGACTCCGGATGTCATAGAGGAACCTACCACCACTCCCGCAACGGAAGATGAACCAGTCCAGGTCAAAGGGGAAATCGAAGTCTCAAACGCCCAGATTGTGAATGTATATTATTATGAGCGCTTCGCGATGCTTGAGGATTTAACTGGATTCGTAAATCGTGATTACGAATACATCCAGCCATTAGAAGCCCAGGTTTTGGGACCGGTAACGGTTAATGAAGATGGCGAATTCAGCTATACGATCAACCTGCCGGCTGAACCGAACAGCCCACTCAACGATGTTGATCGAGATTTTGAAGAAGATTCTGGCGTTCAAATCTGGCAGGTGGTCATGAATGCCAACTACATGGATGATCCTTTCCTGAGTGAAGACGAATCCGGGGGTTGGAGTGCTTCCTATTCATCGGCCAAGATCAACGCTGAGTATAAAAATGAGATCATTGGTGGCATGTTACTCATCTGGGCACCGGATAATCATCAGGAATTTCCAAATGGTTTTGGAGAGGATGAATTATTATTCACTGATGATGACCCAACCGTTGAAATTCCTTCGGGCTATACAATCGTAAACCTGGATGAAGAACCTTTTCAATTCATGAAGGAAAAAGTGAGTTCCATTCCTTTATACGAGGGCGAACTTACCGTAAACGATTACTCCGAGATGGGTTGGGCAGAGGCTTTTGAAGCATTACACAATAAAATATCGCTTGAATATCCTTTCACGGAAGTGAAAGAGGTTGATTGGGATAGTCTCTACGAATCTTTTGCTCCGTTAATTGAGTCTGCTGAGTTGGAGGAAGATACAACCGCTTATTTCCTGGCACTACGTGACTATGCATGGTCGATTCCAGATGGTCATGTAGGTATGTCGTACGGGGAGATTGGTAATGAAATGTTTGAAGTTGAAACCGCTGGTGGATTTGGTTTTGCAATTACTGGATTGGAGGATGAAAGGGTAATCGCCAGCATCATATCGGAAGATGGACCTGCAGCCAATGCAGGAATGGAGTTAGGTGCCGAGATTCTTGAATGGGATGGACACCCCATCAACGAGGCTGTCGAAAAGGTGATTCCCTGGTCAATGCCATTTTCCACCCAGTCTGCAAAACGTTATCAGCAATACCGGTACCTGCTCCGGGCGGAAGTCGGAACCGAGGTTGAAGTAAAATACCGAAACCCGGGGAATACGATCACGAATACTGCCATCTTAAAGGCGATCCCTGAACGCGATACTTTTGCAGCAACGAGTGTATTCGTTGGTTATGATTTCAATGCCCTACCCGTGGAATACAAAATCTTACCCAGTGGATATGGGTATATCAAGATCAATTCTTTATCTGAGGACATCAATCTCATCATCCGGCTTTGGGAGTGGGCCTTGGAAAGGATGATCAATCTCGAAGTTCCTGCAATTATTATCGATCTGCGCCAAAACAGCGGTGGGAGTCCACTGGGGACACTCTTCGCAGGTTATTTTGTTGAAGATAGGCTGGATGTTAGCCACTCATACTATTTCAGCGAAGTAACCGGTGATTTTGAGACTTTTGGTCCACCAAATTACACTGAACCTGATGATGATTACTATTATGATGGTCAATTAGCTGTACTGGTGGGCCCAGCCTGCGCAAGTGCCTGCGAGAATGTTGCATACGTATTAAGCTTATTGGAACAAACCCGAGTTTTTGGTTTCTATCCATCAAGCGGTATGTATGGCGAAGTCGCCAGAGGTCAATACATTCTTCCGGGCGATTACAGCTTCCAGATACCCACTGGATTATCGCGCGATATGGATGGGAATATCATCATTGAAGGAACCGGAGTGCCTCCAGACGTATTTGTCCCTCTCACAGAAGAAAACGTTCTATCACAATACGCTGACGGGCAGGATGTGGTTCTAAATTTCACCATTGAGAACCTCAACAAACCAATTGGTGCCGGCATCGAACCCGAACACTCACCAACGATGGGCTCCGTTACGGAATCTGAGGCTGCACTGCAATCTGAGACCAATTGGTTAGATGACCTGGCTCAAGAAGAGTACTCCGAGGATGAGTTGTCTCAGGCAGGACGAGTTTATACCTATACGGTGCCGATGTACAACTCCGAAGATATAATTTGGGCTTATGCGTGGTGTACCGCGGATGAAGAAAGCTTCGAAGATAACTGGTCCAAGATAGAACTTGAATTATCGATTAATGGAGAGCTGGTCCAGCTTGAGGATTTTGCAGAGCTGGAAGGAGTTTTCAGCGGAAACCACTGTCGTTTGTATTACACTGTTCTAAAGGACTGGGTTGTGGGTGAACACATCATCACCACAAAGGTCACTTTTACGGGTCCAATCAATGATGGGATAGTAGTCGAAGATTTTCCCGCCGGCACCCATATTTTCGAGTATCATGTGTACGTAGGACGGTAGCTCTTTAAAATATAATTAGAAGAATACCCCTCCTGCTAAAACCAAAAATAAGTTTCAGCAGTAATACGCAGGGATCCTTGGTAATCCGTCCACAGGATCCCTGATTTTCTGCTTATATGACTACTGGATGAAATGAAGTCATACAAGGGGATAATCTTCCCCCCAGTCGAGTTGTTTCTCAGGCAAACCCAACATGCGTCCATACACCTGAGCCTCTTTTCTTCCCTGTTGGTGACCCCTCAAGTACTTGAAAACCTTTCCACTAAATACCACCTAAGAATACTTCTTTGTGACAATATTGCTGTACCAGTCGGGGTAAAGTGACTGGCTTAACAATGTTGCCACCGGGTCAGCCTGACTCTCATATCCTTCAAACCACACCGCGGTCCATGTTGACGGCTGAAATGGGGCTTTATCTTCCACGTTCCATACCTCTGTTCTGGTGATTTGGACAGACTCCAGGAAAATACGATCTTTCAGGCTCTCTTTGATAAGCAAACCCATATACTTCACAGAATAGCCTCCATATTATTTTAGTCATATAGTCTCCACTCCAGGAGATCGCTGCTTAATTTACTGCCGCCTTGTCTTTCTCACCCCCTTTAATTTTGTGTAATAACGAAGTTCCTTATTCGGTGGTTTTCTCCTACAACCTTCCAGTTTAGGTAACCAGATGGTTCTCTCACAATAACCAATTAGAACAGGCTTTTCGTAAAAACTAGGGTGGGGGTTGAAATTACACTTACTAAGCGAGTGAACCACTCATTTAGGTATACCCCAATAGACGCATTTCAGATCTCAGGAACCATTTAAATACCTTCTGTTGTCGCTTCGGCATCTGTCGCTTATACCTGAAGACGGATCTATTATGAATAGATTTTGTTTTGCGTAATTTCGGATCCCCTCCACTGAGGATGTTGTGTTTATCAAATGAAACCACATCTTCTGAAGGGACTCCAAGATAGGCAAAAAGCTTCCCTACCACCCCACCCGGATGTGTAACCAGGTCTTCATACCGCACGAGGTGCCAGCGAGATGAATTGTGAAAATACTGCCTGTAGATCCGACGCCACCGTCTAAGTAGTCCAATATCAATTCCCCGGAGTTTTTTCCCCGGAAACCAAAAATTGTATGCAAATCTCACTTCAAAAGCCGATAAATAAGCATCACGAGGATCACGAGCCAACCAGATAAATTTATCGAATAATCCATAGAATTTTTCACTATCAAGCATAAAAAATATATCCAGGGGCTTTACACACACGTTCCCAGGTGGTTCATACCCCATGAATAAAGCTGGCAGTATACCTAATGAGTTTACATCACTAAATGACCGAATCTGGGAGTGTTGATTGAGGATGTGTTGGAGTAGAGTACTTCCGCTCCGCTGGTGGTAACCGATTAAAATCTTCATTTACCTCCTCATTGCCTCTCTTATGCCGGATTACTGTTATGTGATACTATACGGAATTTCTCGCATAAAGCGAAATTTGTCATAGAGAAAAACCACTCGAGAGACGATTTCTTCACCAAAACGGCCAGAAAGACTCTCATTATCAAATCCATGTTCCAAGCCCCAAAGAATTTGATCCACAACTTCAAATGAACCCACCAATTCTTCTTTGTCATTAATTCCCGGAATGATATCAGGGTCCGCAGGTTTCTTCCGGATGCGTTTCGGGATATGAAGGTATTCTGCCAACTTCTCCAACTGGCTTCGGTATAAATGGGAAATCGGCATGATATCCGCACACTGGTCACATCCCCATAGGGTAAATGTACCTGTCAATACCTCGGTCTTATTCGCAGCACCAACGACCAGGAGGTTATGGACTTCAGCATGCTGGTATAGCATCATCATCCTCATGCGGTGTTTACTCATCCCGTAAGCTACCCCTCTAGCAGCCAAAGAATTCGGTTCAGGCGATAAACGGGCGGATAACACCTTTGTGTTGTCGATCTTCTCAACTGCTTTACCCAATCTCACCAACAGTTCTTTTGCCTTCCGCCCGGGTACGTACCGCAGTGGAAGCAGTTGATAAACGCCGGTTTTAGCCAGAGCGGAAGAGATATTATGGGTTACCAATGGTATATCCAGGCTACGAGCGATTAAGCGTGCATCTTTGCGGTGCTGAATTTTACTATCCTTATCCGGCAGATTTACAAGTTTTATCCTTTCTCTTTCTACCCCGAGAACAGAAAGATAGGCAACAACAGCTGAATCCAATCCACCACTCAATCCTATCAGGATACCATCCCGGTTCAGGGCTTTTCGTTGGGATTCGATGAATTCTGCAAGCTGCTGGCAAATACTGCTTTCATCCACTCTAAGAGGGTTTTCAACCCAATCCGCCACGCCAAATTCTCCAATAAATGAGTAAACTAAACAAATAAATTATTCCGATGTTAAAAGCGATAAGGAAGTGACATAGAGATATGATAAGGCAACAAAAAGGGAACGAAGTTTTTCTGTCAGTTTATAAAAAAAATACAGCGAATTTTTTAAGATCACATGAAATTATACTATGATGAACCTTTGGAAGTGCATTAATGTTAAAATCGGGTGCACTCACATTATGTAGAATTATTAGGAAATTACCAACACACAAATAACGCCTATTGGGTCATGCTGAGGTCGCAGATCCAAGGTTAGCAGCCCAGCATCTAGCGAAGCGATTTGTTCATCCTACCAGAGTAGATTGACGCTTCGCTAGACCCTTCGACATCGTCTCAGGGTGACCTGCTGAATAAATTGTGAACTCACTTTCACTACCGTTTCCTCCGATTTAACAAAGATATCTGCTGATTTTCATAAAGAATCTACAACATATGACTGCACCCTTAAAATCAACCAACCGTCCAACCACCTTTTTTGAGGTTCTTATAAAAAAGAAATTTCCTAGAGTGACTCTATATATCGGAACTTATGATGCACCCCTAGCCATTCAAAGGGCTTTGAAAAGGGAATCCGAATGCAGTGACCGGGTTATAGTTTTTTCTATGTCATCATAAATTTGTTGGTAAGGTAAAATGAAAAAGGAAGGATAAATGCCCAAACCTGCAGTAACCGTATTTGACACGATGTTCCAGGGTAAACCAAATACGATTGGGGTTTTTCTGGTACCCCATTCGAAAGGAGCTGCGCTGGTAGAATGTGGGCCTGGTTCCACGATACCCACAGTTCTAAAAAACCTTGCATCCCACAATCTAACGCCCAGGGACATCACAGATGTGCTTCTCACCCACATTCACTTAGATCACGCTGGTTCTGCCGGGTGGTGGGCTACAAAACAAGGGGCCACTATTCATGTCCATAACGTTGGCGCTGGACACATGATCGAGCCGACAAAACTCATCTCAAGTGCAGCCAGGATATACGGAGACCAGATGAACAGGCTCTGGGGTGAGTTCATCCCCGTTCCCAAAAAGGCAATCAACATTCTTCAAGATAATGATGAAATCCAAATTGGTGAACTCGTATTTCAGGCACTCGATACACCCGGTCATTCAAATCACCATATGAGTTATCTGCTGGATGGGATTTGTTTCAGTGGTGATGTAGGCGGGGTGCATATGCAAGGGGTAAAATCAGTTCGCCTCCCAACGGTTCCCCCTGAATTCCACATCGGTAAATGGCGCAACAGCTTGAAAAGACTGCGAAATGAACCTATCCGGGCATTTGCGACCACCCACTTCGGTATCCACCACGATGCGGATTGGCACTTGAATGCAATCGAACGCCATCTTGATGAAATTGAAGCCTGGATGGAAACCACCATGCCAGAAAATCCATCCAGGGATGAACTCCGCATCAAATATAAGAATTGGCTGTATAACAAAGCCGTAGATTCGGACTTATCGCCAGAGATGATCGCTGCTTATGACGTCGCCATCTCATCCCAGATGTCCGCTGATGGGATGTACCGTTATTGGCATAAGTACCGGAAATCTTAATGCCTCAATAATGTCACATTCATGTTTATATCCAATTCCAACTCACATCATTGAGGTTTTGGAAACCGCCAGAACCATCGTGGTGCTGACCGGGGCTGGTATTTCCGCTGAAAGCGGCATCCCTACTTTTAGACAGGCTCAAACGGGTCTTTGGGCAAAATACAATCCTGAAGAATTAGCTACACCCAAAGCATTTCGATCCAATCCTAAGTTGGTTTGGCAGTGGTATCGGTGGCGTCGTGAACGAATTACACAATCCGAACCAAATCCCGGTCACAAAGCCCTGGTGAAATTTGAAAGAAACCTTACTCGAAATGCCCGAGACTTTATCTTAATAACCCAAAACGTCGATGGATTGCACCAACGTTCTGGAAGCAAGAATGTCATTGAACTCCACGGCAATATCATGCGGACTAGATGTTTCGATTGCAATGTTGAGAATCCTGATGAAATATCGGTCTTTGATGAAGATCTTCCCCGTTGTAAAATATGCGATGGGCTGCTGCGTCCAGATGTGGTTTGGTTCGGCGAGAGTATTCCCAAGGAAGCTCTTGAAAAGGCATGGAAGGCCGCAAATCGGTGTGATGTCTTCCTGTCGATTGGTACATCCGGAATTGTGCAACCTGCAGCCTCTCTACCATTGGTAGCTTTGAAAGCTGAAGCGGCTGTGATTGAGGTTAACCCCAATCCAACCCCACTGACCTCGCTTGCGACATTTTCAATTCAAGGGCCAGCTGGAATGATCTTACCCGAATTGATCACACGGTTTGGTAATAATTTACTCAATTGAACGTAATAAGGCTATGCGAATTCCCCCGCTTTGAAAGGACTTACCCATGCACACGAATATTGAAGGTCGCCGTTTTCTAAAAGCTGATCTCTGGGACCAATGGGACTCATTACATCTCGACCAGCGAGAACGTATCTCCCCCCCTCCTGCCCAGAAACCTTACCCTGAATCCACCAGGTTGATTGACCTCATCCCGGCAAATAAATTATCCCTTGGATCCACCTCTGTTTACGAGGCGATACGGAAACGTGAGAGTCGTCGTGCTTATACAGGTGAACCCATCTCATTAACTGAAATCTCTTACCTGCTTTGGGCGACCCAGGGCGTTCACCACCTGTATAAAGACAGGGAGACAACCATTCGAACCGTGCCATCTGCTGGATCTCGACACCCGTTTGAAACCTATCTCTTCATCAATTTTGTTGAAGGATTGGAAACCGGGTTATACCGTTATCTGGCGATTGAAAACAAGTTGCTGCCCATTAAGATGGATAGAGGACTGGTGGACGAAGTCCATGCTGGTACTTACGATCAATACGTACCTGATAGCTCAGTCGTATTTATCTGGACTGCGATCCCTTACCGGACGGAATGGCGTTATGGTCCGTTGGCACACAAATTGATCGCTCAAGACAGCGGTCATTTATGCCAAAATCTTTATCTGGCGTGCGAATCCATTGGCCTCGGTACCTGTGCAATTGGGGCTTATAACCAGAAGAAAATGGACCTGGTATTGGGAGTCGATGGGATTGATGAATTCACCATTTATGTTGCCACAGTTGGACGGGTATGAAATGGATATAGGATGCGGTTGTATTTTTAGATGAAGCCATCAAGAAATAGCACATTGGGCTTGGAGGTTGAGAAAGTCTATTCCTAAAGAACCGCTTGAGGTGCTTCTAGAGTTATCCTTATATCCCTCAAGATTTCATCTCCAACCGAAATCATCATCAGCAGGTCTCAATCTATATAGAAGTCGTATAAAACACGTGGAGGGGTAATAGTGCTTCCCAAAAGGTCCATCCCGAGAAGAAGCTTATTTGGTCTTCTCGCCAAAGTCCATTAATTTGTAAAATCGGAAAAACAGGGGGAGCCGAGGGTGAAAGCCTGAGGCGATCTCCTGTTTTTCCGTTTCCTCCCCACCCCCAGTCTTGTGGGCGGGGAAACAGGGGTGGGGGTTGACATTACACTTACTTAACGAGAGCACTACAAAATCCATCATACGTATTTTTGTTTAAATACTAAATAAAAAAACCCTTGACTTAATCGAACATTTGTTCTATTATTGTTCCAATGTTCTTTTCCATGGTTCTGGAGTGTTCTATTCCAGAAGGATTTTTACCCTCACAAGACGAATTCAAGTTAGGAGGATTACTATGATCAACACAAATATCAAATCTCTCTCAAATCGTTTTCATATCAAACGCGGCATGATCTTTGGTTTACTGATTGTAACTGCCCTTCTGGCATTTGAGCTTTTCAATTATTCCACCACGGATTTTGCTTTATCGGACCTTTTAGGTGATCTCAAATTTCTGGGTGTCCGGTGGGCTACAATCCTATCGATCGCCTTTTGTGGAATCGATTTCGCAGGGATTGCACGGCTTTTTACGCCAGAACAAGGTGCTGATGAGCCCGCTGAGGTCTGGTATCTTTTTGGTGCCTGGATGCTGGCGGCTGTGATGAACGCCATGTTAACCTGGTGGGGTGTTTCTATTGCGATTCTTAACCATCAAACGCTAGGAAACGCGGTCGTAGCACGGGAGACTCTACTCAATGTTGTTCCGATCTTCGTTGCCATCATGGTCTGGTTGATCCGTGTCTTGATCATCGGAACAATTTCTATGGCTGGTGACCGGTTATTCAGCCAGGCTGCTGTCAGGCAGTCACGCAGTTCGAGGGTCAGCACACAGCGTAACCAACCTCAAACCGCCACAAGAGGGCGACAACGGAGCATCCGCCCCTTAAACAACAGCCGAAGCACACCTTTACGCCGGGGTATCAATGCTTCATCGTTCAATCCTTCCCCAAAACCCGATACCAGCTACATGGATGAATCTTCATACGAACAGCTAGAACCTACTTACTCTCCCGTATCGTTCGATAGCAACCGCCGGGAAAACAGCTCCAGGCAGGCCCGGTTTTGATCCAATGATCACATCAATCCGTCTGGAATCCTCTGTGAAAGATCAAGGCCTATCAACCGAAAACGGTACATGCCAGGATTATCACTATAATCCAATCAACAACAGGCAGTCCTGATCTACGTGATCAGAGCTGCCTGTACGATTTTCCAACAAATTCATTCTGCTTTGTGAACCCGGGCCTCTTCCGCTTGCAGGGCGCGAACTGCCCCAGGCACAATCTTTCGATAGACATCAGCTGGTTGTAATCCACCCAGAAGATGTTCGATAGTAATACCAAAATGATGTTGATTCTCTTCGAGATATGGTTTTATCAACTCCCAATCTTTATTACTCAGGATTGAAAATTCGCCACCATTAAGTTGTTCTTCACTTACTTTTCCAAATGGATCTCGGATGTAGATCGCACCACCCGAAGCCAGCGAGAATAGATTCCCACCCGGATAAGGTTCCTCAAGATCAATAACCTCGCCATCATCTGTTACCCGGATGCCATTTAGAATAACAAAACCGCCCCCATTTAACGGGTTCCTAGCCATAAAGGACTCAGCCAGATAATCGAGGCAGGTGCCATTAATGATCACTGTTTGGTAAGGATAGCCAGGTTTCCGTAGCGGTCGGTCAGAGGCCGCAAATTGATACGACTTCGAAGGCGAACGCTGGATCACATCCCAAACGTACCCCAGGTATTTATCGTATACCGAAAGTAAGCTGCTTCGCCGGAAATGACCGGTGGGATAACCTCCGTCCGTTAAGCCCGTAAGGATTTGTATGGCTTGTTTTCGCCCACCATCTG
>Ga0111192_1011_pt1 | contig 14922 bp, 9 predicted proteins | sample DeeMarSWOR324_28_FD_80360 | JGI IMG/M metagenome (GOLD analysis project Ga0111192, IMG submission 80360) | bacterium SM23_57 | reverse complement strand
TCGGCTATGTCGATGAGGTCGGGGACTTCGATGACCATACCGATATGGGTATCACCAAGTTCGTCCCGTTCGCCTCCCAGGAGGTGGCGGATCAGGCCCTGGCCGGTGGGGAGATTGCAGAATATTTTGTGATCCCCGAGGATTTCATTGCCACTGGAAGCCTACAGCGCTACACGCTCGAGAATGAACCCAGCACACCGCCGTTTATCACAGACATGATCTGGCGCTTCCTGAGCGTCAACCTGTTGGATGAGAATGCCCCACCGGAAACCATCGCCCTGGTCCTGACGCCGCTGAATATCGAAGTCACCTGGGTGACCGAAGAGGGGGAAGTCGCCCTTGAAGCGGCCAATCCAGCCAATATCATTATCCCGGGTATTTTTGCGCTGCTGTTGAGCTTGAGTCTCATGTTTGGCGTGACCTCGCTGATCAATGGGCTGGGAGAGGAAAAGGAAAGCCGGCTGATCGAAGTGTTGCTATCTTCAGTCTCGATCCCCCAGTTGCTGGTCAGCAAAGTCCTGGCGTTGGGCTTAGCCGGGTTGCTCCAGGTGGTGTTATGGTTGGTGTCAGCACCGCTGCTGCTTAACTGGGCCTCTTCTTCGTTGGGCGACCTGCTGCAAGGGATCGAGATACCCGCAAATTTCATCCTGCTGGGGGTTGTATACTTCGTTCTCGGGTATCTGCTCTTCGCAGTGCTCTCGATCGGCGTCGGGGCAATCAGCTCGAATGCCACCGAAGGGAACACCCTGGCGATGATCTACACGATGACCGGCTTTATCCCGCTGTGGTTCCTTGGATTTTTGATACCCTTCCCAAATAGCCCCATCTGGGTTGTGCTGACGCTCTTCCCGACCACCGCGCCGATCCAGACGATGATACGTTTAGGGATCAGCGAGGTCCCGTTGTGGGAGATCATCGCCAGCATCACCATCCTGGTGCTGTCGATCGTCATTGGATTGTATCTGGTGATTAAGATGTTCCGAACCTACATGTTGATGTATGGCAAGCGGCCGGGCTTGAGGGAGATCTACCGTCAGATAAAAGCATCTTGAGAAGGGAAAGGTTTCCCCCAGAATCCCCCATTTTTGCGAATTTTTATTAGCATAAAGGGTGTGTACTTGCTCAATTGGAGCCTTCGGGTAGATCGAAATCAAAGAACTGCAAACCACTGACATCAGCTAAAGTGAGATAGTTTAGACGTAGATTTTTAGAATTGCGACTCGAATGCTTTTTGTAAAAATATTATAAGTTGTTGAGCTGAAAATCCGGTAATTCTTTCAATTTCTCTCTAGCATCGAAGCGAATCATTGACAAAAACCGCCCGAGAGTGATCTCGAGCGGTTTTTGTACCCCCACCGCGACTCGAACGCGGGTCTTCGGCTCCGGAGGCCGACGCTCTATCCACTGAGCTATGAGGGCTGGATGTGGTTGATTTTACCACGAGTAAACCCGGATGAATATTGTGTCAGGATTTCTTAATCACCCGTAGAACGCAGAGTGCTTAATCTATCTTTTGTAGTATTAATTTTGAACGGTGAATCTTTGCTATTTGGGGCGAAATTCCCATTTCTGCCAGGACTTCATCCGGTCTGCCCGTTGCGCCAGTTCGAGCAGCAAGCAGTAGCCTTATTTGTTGGTTACCCTGGTTTCGAGGAGGAAGCTCATCCATCGCATCAATGAGAGGACGCAGATCATATTTTTTACCCCGACGTTCACGGATCAGACTTTCAGACTCCAATATCCGGGTAATCCGTTCAGTCAGGTCATTGAAGTGTTCGCTCAATGTGACGGTGTATTCTGCGGAATGGACCAGGTTAGGTAATTTAGGTGCCTTAGGATCGACTAACTCAACCTCAATGATCTTCAATCCGGGGGTCTCTGCACCGAGTAGATGAGTCTTTACTTTTTTTACGGGGAGTTCTTTCTCTAGCCAGATCTCCGCCAATTCATTGCTGCTGGTGAAACCCAGAGGAAGCGCAGAAGCGAGATTGATTTTTGGTCGAGGGTTATATCCCTGGCTGTACGCCAGTGGCAATTGTGCTCTTCGAACAATGCGTTCCCAGGTCCGGTTGGTATCCAGGTGGCTTGTGAAACGCATTGCTTCTGTTTTAGCGAAAGTAATTCTATACCGCATTACTCGTAAATTCCATATCTAGTGTGGCGAAATATGAATACATGCCAGGTCATCTCGAGGTGGATTCCCCATCTTCCCTCACGGTTACACGCTTCTTTTTAACTTCTGGACACTTCCAGAGTTCTCCAGGATTACGCCGGCGTAGCTCTTCGAAGGCCGGTAGGACGCCACAGGCAAAGCATTGCTCACGGCAGTCGATTCGTGTTCTGCCGCCTAACGACCACAGGTAATCCTGGGTGAGAAATGTTTTTGTCACCGTTGTGCTGATGTGTTCCCAAGGGAAAACCTCATCCAAAGAACGAGACCGGTGTGTATAAAATGTGGGGTCAAGACCAACGGAATCAAATGCATCCATCCAGGCTTGGTAGTTGAAATGTTCTCCCCAGGCATCAAACTTAGCACCTTTCATCCAGGCAGTATAAATGACCTCAGCCATCCGGCGATCCCCACGAGATAACCATGCTTCCAATTGGGTTTCACGAGGATCATTCCAGTTCAACTTCAAACCGGGTCCTCTTAAGTGTTTTCGAAGGTGGTCTTGCTTGATTTTAATCTCTCCGACCGTGTTGCAAGGAACCCACTGGAAGGGCGTATGAGGTTTTGGCACGAATGTACTCACCCCGGCATGTACTTTCGCCCGCTTACCAATCACCTGACGCCCGATATGGCGGACATCCTTACACAAGGTTATGATCGCATCAACATCTTCCATGGTTTCAGCTGGATGACCGATCATGAAATACAGCTTGATTGTTGTCCAACCCCTGGTATAAATCTCTTTTGCGGAATTTAAAAGCTGTTCGGTACTTACCGGTTTGTTGATGATCTTTCGCATACGTTCCGTAGCAGCTTCTGGAGCAAGTGTAAATCCTGAGCGACGGGAATCTTTAAGGGCATCCATCAAATCTACCGATACAGTTTCAATTCTTAAGGAAGGGAGAGAAACCGACAGATGTTGATCAGAAAACCTTTCACTGACCTGATTTACCAGGGGAACAATATGCGTATAGTCACTGCTGGATAATGACAGTAAACCGATTTCTTCGAAACCTGTGCTTCTCAAAGCACGATCAATGGAATCAATTATTTCATCGAGAGGTCTCTCCCGTACAGGTCGATTGACCATGCCGGCATGACAGAACCGACAACCGCGAGTGCAACCCCGCATGATTTCTATGGGAGCCCTGTTGTGGACGGTATCAATATAAGGAACGATGAATTTAGTGGGTTGGGGTGGCAGTTTGGGGACGATCCGTTTAACAACCTTTTCTGGAACCGCTTCATGTAAAGTCTTTATTTGCGAAAATGTACCATCCTGGTTGTAATGCGCATAGTAAAACGATGGAACATAAACCCCCCATATTTTTGATAACTCGTGTAATAAGTTCTCCCGGCTAGAGAACTTGAGATCTCCATTTTGATAAGAACCAACACAATCAATGATCTCCTGGATGACTTCCTCTCCTTCACCAATCACAAAAGCATCCATGAATGCGTGCATGGGCTCAGGATTGAAAGTGGCATGTCCTCCTGCTATTACAAGCGGGTGATTAGGACCGCGGTCTTTTGAGTGGATGGGGATACCGCTGAGATCAAGAGCATTGAGAGTTGAAGTATATAGTGTCTCATATGGGAGTGAGAAACCGATAATATCGAAATCTGCCAGGCTGTGCTTGGTCTCCAGAGAGAACATCGGGAGTTCCTGACGCCGCATGGCCGCCTCCATATCGGTCCATGGTGAGAATGCGCGTTCAGCCAATGAATCATCCCGGCGATTGATCAGATCGTATAAGATTGCCAGCCCAAGGTTCGACATTCCTAAGTCATAGATATCTGGAAAAACCAGGGCGACTTTAGTTTTTATCTCGTCCCAATTTTTAACGATCTGGTTGAGTTCACCACCTGTATAGCGACCCGGTTTTTGTACTGTGCGAAGGATCCACTCCAGGCGAGATTGAATATCTGAGTTTGATAACATGACCACTCATTAAAAATTTTTTTGATAACTTTTTAGGTCCTGCACAAGTATTTTTAATATCACTTCCAATGATTTGTTCAAAAACCTGACCTATATGATTATTCTAGCTACCCGACATTTATAAGTGAACCACAAATTCTCTTGTTGAAGGTGGTCATTCTCAGGAATGAACTTATCACTATCAAATCGTTTGAGGTTTTTTTCCTCAAAGACTACTAAAAATGGGACTTTACTAAGATGGAGGGGGTATCTGTAGGGATGCATGCGCTGCACGCATCCCTACAGATACCCCCGTTCTTCTCTTGAAAAATGTCATTGCAGTTTATAAATTTCATTTCTGGCGTAATTTTCAGGTAGCTAGTGATCATTTAGAGGTGGGATTATACCATCAGGATGATAAATTGGAGAAAATAAATCCATATTAGATGTTTTGTCCAAGTTTTTTGAGCGTTAAAAAGACCAGATTATTCCCAACCTGGTCTTTCTAGTAACATGAATTCAATGGTGAGGCTATCAGCTATTGTTCGAACACCCAGTCATCTAACGAGCGAACCCAGCTAACCAATTCTTCGGGGGAAAACCACAGATCAATCTCCATTAAGCCATTCTCCACGGAATCGGAAGCGTGGGTGATATTACGACCGACTTCCAGACAGAAATCATGCCGGATGGAACCAGGCGCTGCCTCAATAGGTCGTGTGGCACCCATGGTCTGGCGTACCGAAGCAACAGCCTTAGGACCTTCCCAAACCATTGCCATTACTGGAGCTGATGTGATGTACTTTATCAATCCTTCATAGAATGGTTTCTCTTTGTGGATGCCGTAGTGTGTCTCTGCGAGTTCAAGATTGACCTGCATAAATTTCGCTGCTATTAATTTTAAGCCACGACGTTCCAGACGAAGGATAACTTCACCCATTAACCCACGCTGAACACCATCTGGCTTGACCAGTACAAGGGTTTTTTCCATTGTGTTCTCCATTATAAATCCCTGATTTAACTTTGATCTAACTTGTTTCACAAATATTGAAAACGTGAGCCGTGACCTTCACGCCTCACGTTCTCTTCATCAGCTTAAGAGTTGTTTTTCCAAGGTGTGTGAAATGAAGCCCCCTGATCCTTTATTATGGAAAATTCCATTTCAGGTTATTTGGAAAAAACACCGCTTTACCACCTGGATTTTATCTTAGCAGTTCTTCTGCCTTAGTGTATGAATCCAGAGCCTCCTGCAACTGGTCTGCTTTTAGATGTGCATCTCCCAGAACTTGATAGATATCAACGCAGACCTCATTTGGAATATCACCTGACAGGACCTTCTCCAGGTCGTTAATCACCTCGTCAATTCGTTTCCCTTTTTTGATAAGTTGGGAGTATTTTTTAAGGGCAACCTCAATGTTTCCACCAGTGAATTCCTTCATTGCTTCCAACTGAATCGCATGGAACTTATCTGATGGTGTTATTTGCGGTGTTGGTTGCAAAGCACCTGTGACGGGTTCGGGTTCAGGTTCTGCTGGTGGAGACACAATAATATTTGATCGGATCGCATTGACGGCGTCTTCTGTGATGCCAGGAACTTTAAGCAGGTCCTCTAAATCTCCAAAGGGTCCATGCTCATCCCGGTAGGTTACGATGGCTTGAGCTCCCTGGAAACCCAGCAATGGTAGCCGTTCTAATTGTTTCAGGGAAGCCTCATTGAGTTCAAGTAGCTCAGTTGAAACCGTGGGGATTTCCTCTATTTCAGCAGACACCCATTGATAGTCTTCATCCTTTGTTCTTTCGAACTCCTTTTCCCACTCTATTGGTTCAATATCGACTTCCTCTTCTAACTCACCCAATTCTTCCTTGGGGGGTAATTCAGCTTCCAAAGGCATTTCAGAGGCTTCGTCCTGGCTGATCACCGCTTCAGGCATGCCTTCATCTTCTGAAATGATAGTCCTGAAATCGTCTTCGGTGTGTTCTGTGATCTCAATGGCTTCTTCTCGATATGATTTCAAGATCTCATCGGGAATTATCTCTGGAGCAGGTTCAGGTTCAATTTCCTCCTCCACGATCATGGGTTGGGGTACCGATTCGAGCTGACCCTCAAGAATGTCTTGCTTTTTAAAATCTACTGCTTCCTCCAAAAATTCTGGTAGATCAGCAGATATTCCCACGCCTTCTGGTTCTTCTTGTGGTCCAGTTTCAAGATCAGGCGTAATTAAGGCTTCGATTTCTTCAGATTCAATCGCTTCCTTGAGCCAGTCGGGTATTTCAACAACGGGTTCTGTACCTTCCAACCCTTCCAACTCAGCCGGGCTTTCCTCCATTTCCTCCACGATTTCTTGCTGGACCCAATCTGGAGGGAGTTCTAATCGATCTTCCGGGCTGGTGATCAACTCGTCCTCAGAAACCCCTTGCTTTGCTGCTAAACCCTCTAACCAGGCCAAGGCCTCATCGGCATCTTCGAAAAGGATATCTGATTCTCCCTCATCGGGTTGCGACTCTGGGAGGCCCATTTCTACTCCAACGGCTTCTTCCGAGCCAGCCAACCATTCTAATTCGACTTCCGGAACATATTTTTCTGGCTCAAAATCTTGAAGCTGTTCTACTTCAACTTCATCCACTTTTTCTTCTTCGAGGCGCAAATCCTCAGCGGGTACTTCAGGAAATTCTGGAGGGCGTATCAACAATTCTTCATCGGTAATGCTGTCCTCTAAAGCGAGAGCATCCAACCATGCCATGGCCGCTTCGGCGTCTTCAAAATCAGGTTTTTCTGCTAAATCGCCTTCTGGTAAACGTTCTTTTTCGCCAACCACTTCTTCCGGAACTTCAATCTCTTCTAACTCTATTTCTTCCTGATATTTAGAAGTAGTAATCCTTTCAGGAAATTCCACATCTGGTGCAGCTATGATTTCTTCTGGTTCTTCAGCTGAAGGTGTTTCAGTTTCTTCAAAGGTCAGTTCTTCGAGCCACTCAGGGATATCAGCTGGTTCAGCTGTCATCTCAGTTTCAGCGACCAGATCAGGTTCTTCAGCCGAAGGTAGTTCGAATTCATCACTAACCATTCCCTCAAGCCACTCTGGTATATCTGTGGGTTCAGAAATCACGGATTCTTCCATTTTTTCTGGTGGGGGTTGGATAAGAGTGGGTTCGGTTTCTATATCGGGTTCTTGAGCACCCTCCTCCAGGCTATCAAGCCATTCTTTGATTTCATCTGATTCGACCAGAACCCCTTCGTCTGATAAAGGTTCAAATGGAACGATCACTGTTGGTTGAGTTTCCATCTCTGACTCCTGAATACCCTCTTCAGCGCTTTCGAGCCATTCCAGAATGTCTTCCGATTCAGTTTCAGAAATCTCTTCCAGAAATTCACCTTCAGGAATTAATGCCGTGGGTTCAGCTACAGTACTGGGTTCTTCAGCTTCCTCTTCCAAACTCTTGAGCCATTCTGGGATTTCTTCTGAGATGGCTTCAACTTCTTCCTCCAATCGTTCACCTTCGGGAACAAAAGCCGTGGGTTCAGCATCAATACTCGGTTCTTCAGCTTCCTCTTCCAAACTCTTGAGCCATTCTGGGATTTCTTCTGAGATGGATTCTACTTCTTCTTCCAATCGTTCATCTTCAGGAACAAGAGTCACTGGTTCAGCTTCGATTTCTGGTTCTTCGACTTCGCCTTCCAAACTTTGGAGCCATTCTGGGATGTCAGCAGGTTCAATTGTTTCGATTTCTTCAGGTATTTCCTCTGGTTCCTCATCGGCATGGATTTCAGATTCCACCTTAGAATCATCAAAGCCTTTCAACCAATCGGGTAAAACGACTGGTTCTTGTTCATCAGAATCCTCCTCCGGAAGCGTATCGAAGGGTAGTGTTTTCGAAATATCAGCTTCTGCCTGGGATTCTTGTGATTCTTTTTCCAGGGATGTGAGCCATTCTGGAATGGCTTCATCTTCAGTTTCTAGTGATTCCTCTGGGTATTCTTCCAGGATAGCTGCTGTTGATGGTTCAGTTTCTAAAGCAGCTTCTTGTGTTTCCTCTTTAATACTCAGCAGCCAGTCCGGGATCTCCTCGTCTTCTTCAATATCCTGCGGGAGATCGTCCGATATTAGGGCTGGCGATGGTTCAGGTTCTTCCATTTCTGTAGGACTTAAATCTTGCGACACAATTGGTTTGGGTTCGGCTTCTTCTACCTGATCCGAAATTTCTTCTTCAAGGGTTTTCAACCAGTCTGTAACCCCTGAAACCTCCCTTTCCATGGGTATTTCTTGACCTAGGTCTTGCAACCAATCCGGTATTTCGTCAAGAGTTGTTTCATCAGCCTGGGTGGGTTCTTCAACCACACCTCGTGTCCACTCAGGAGTTTCTTCTACCGATTCCAATTGGTCTACCACATCTTTTGCTATCATGGTTTCATCAGGTATTTCATCTTCCAATGAAACCAAATCCTCCTGGGCGTCGAAATCTAACTCTGGTTCTTCTAAAACCTCTTCACCCTTTTCCTTTTCGTCCAACCAGGTGATTATGGTATCGGTTGCACCATCTGCTTCTTCACTCAACCAATCCGGTAATCCTTCCGTAAGTGTTTCTGGCTGGATACCTTCGAGAGGAACCTCTTCATCAGAAGGAATGCCTTCAGGCGCAATGTCTTTAAGCCAGTCCGGAATATCAGCAGCTTCAGCCTCGTCAACCTCTATCTCATCCTCGATTCCCATATCCTCGATAGCGAGCGAAGGAATGCTTTCATCCAATTCACCAGTTGCGGGTTCCCATCCAGCCTCCTGCATCCATTCTGGAATGAGTTCTTCACCGCTATCTTCTTCCACTTCAACCTCAGCTTGCCATTCCGCTTCCTGAACTTCTTCTGCTGGTTCCTTCAACCATTCAGGCAGTTCTTCCTCTTCTTCAGCTTCGGAATCCTCCAGGGTTACACCAATGGCAGTTGCCCACTCAGGCTGATCTGCTACTTCCGGAATAACAGGCCCACCATCCCAAACTATTTTCATTATTGTGACAGCCTGGTCGGGAACACTATCTGCAGTGGGCATTGTGTTTGAAATATGTGCTTCGTAGGGATCGAGTTCATGAATCCGTTGACGGTATACCGCTATGTCTTCAAGGTGTTCACTTTCCGAAAGTAATTCTGCTAACAAACGGTTGGCTTCTAAACAATAGGGCAGGTGCTGTAACAAGGAACTGCAAATTTCGATTGCATCTGCAGATTGACCATTCTTGGCATACATCTTTGCCAGCAAAACCTGTAGATCGGATCTCTGTGGATCCATAGCAAGCGTAGCCCTCAGTTCAGCAATTGCTTGGTCGTATAAATCACTTTTCGCATACATCCGTGCCAAAGCGCCACGAGTCATACGGATCTTTGGGGGCTCCATGCCGTCCCTTTGACCATAAAGACGTCGGAGTTCCCCCTGGATGGCGGTGTTGTAAGATTGCGATTCGAAAGCCCGTTCCATATGCCAGATAGCCGCATCTAGATTGCCTTCGTCTTCCCGGATAATACTCATTCCCACGTGGGAGATAAAGTCATCGGGAATTGAAGATAAGACCCTCTGAAAGATATCCGCAGCATTGCCATATCTCTGGCTTTCAAGGTATGCTTTTCCTAATAATCGATATGTATCGAGATGCTTTGGATAAGTTTTCAGGACGTGAAGGCAATGAGCGATCGCTTCTTCGAATTGCTTCTGATCAATCGTCTCTTCGATTTCCCTGTTATATGCACGTAAAGGAATTTTAGTCATAGTATCCTCCTCTCCTCAAATGGAGAGAGAACTCATAGATAGAAGGTAGTGTCTAGAAAGAAGTATGTATAGTTGAAACCTTATATTCTATTTTAACAGAAGATAGATATTTTGACGGTGTCATTTTTAGGATTGTTTGAGTGCTGCGAGACCAATCCCATGGAACGCACACGATTTGTTTCAGTTTAAAGTTTCCTGCATTTCCATCTGAGGGTAAAACCCGCATCGGGTTCTTCGAATAAAAGCGTTCATGTAAGTCGGCAAACCAGATTTCGCTGATATCTATCTTTTTGATCTTACTGCACGATTTTTGGTATGGTTCGTATTCTTTAAAAAACCGGGATATATGAGGGTTTGTAAACAAGAGCAGCTGGTTTACAAACCTCCAGACCACCGGTTTTCATGATTTTAGGAGTTTGTAGGTAGCGAGATGGGAAAATGGTGGCAAGATAAGACAACAAAAAAAATAGTCTATATCCTAGGGGATGGAATCCTGTTAGCCAATCAAAATAACACTGAAGCGAGTTCTCTTTGATATTGACGAGTGGATGGATTTTGAAATCCTAGAATTTCAAATAATCCAAGGATTACTTGTTTTGCTTCGCCGTTTCGATAATTTTTATCCTTTCGAAGAACTTCCAGAATCCCATCCATCGCAGCGGGGAAATTACCCAGGCTGATGAGCCGTAAAGCATGGTGATAGGTGGCATCAATGGGAAGGTCTGTGTCTCGATCTACTTTACCGGACCAGATAAGTGCTTTCGCAAGTGGTTTTAACTTTTCTGCGGTTGAAAATTCAGGACTTATGGGGAAAGAGTTGAGGATATCTCTTGCTTTTACTCCAAGTCCCTTCGCTAACAGACATTTCGCCAGACCCAGAAGTACTGCTGGATGTCCTGGATTTTCTTCAATTGCCTCACGGAATGTTCTATAAGATTCCTCCCAATTTTCAGCAGTAAGAAGACTATTGCCTTTTTCGATTGTAAGATCTAAATGGGAAGGAATCAACTCCTGTAAGAATTCCCGGATTTTGGATTCGGGTTGGACTCCAGAAAATTGAGCGACAATATTCCCGTCTCTAAATGCTTTTACAGCAGGAATTCCGCTGACATTGAACCGCATAGCTAAACTTTGGTTCTCATCAACGTTCACCTTGGCCAATCGGAAATCTCCAGATCTTTCTATGGTTAATTTTCGTAAGATCGGATCAAGCATTTTACATGGTACACACCATTCAGCCCAAAAATCAACAATTACCGGAATAGTATGTGAATATTTAATGACTTCATATTCAAAATTTGATTCAGTTACGTTGATGATATTTGGGGATGCCATGGTGGGATTAATAGAATTCCTGATTAACCATAGGATCAATAAAACTATAGAGATGGGTTTCCTCTTTTGTCAAGAGAAGGATTTTAAAGGCGACGAACAGGTTATGTATGGGTGTATTCTGATAAAAGATTGTATGTTTAATTCTATCATATTCCAATAGGGAGACTGATGGACACAGGATTCAACTGTTTATTCATCATCCGACTCAATCAGTCCAGGTTGTTGCATTTCTACAACATCTCCATGGACATTAATCTTGATTCGAAAACCTGTCATTCCCATATAAGCAATCCCTTCTTCTGGTATGCCTGTTTCGATGATCCTCTGAAATTGAGAATCCATATTTTTGAGTTGATTTTCGATAAGGGCGAGTGTGAAGATATCCTCCTGACCAAGCATTTTTGCTACCTGTTCGCTAATGACACCTTCATGCCCTTGGATCATCTCAGCCATTCTATCAAGGACCTGACGATCGACATATTCTGAAGGTATGTGTCTGTAGAACCCATCGTCATCCACTACATAACATGGCTCTTCACCAACATATGCTGTGGTTACGATGTTATCTTTTTCATCGATAATTAAACCTTCAAAAATGGCTTTTCTCGACATTACAATCCACTTATAATTAGATTTATTCGGATTAAAAAATCCAAAGGGTTTTATATATTCATCGGAAACCGATGAATGGTCAAATTATGGGCTTTGAGTCTTCTCGCTGAATGTCAGGGGTGGTTATAGAATGGATCAGCCGACGAAGTGCTAGATTACCCTGATGTATAGCGGATCAAATAACATCGACCCGCGTAGCAAATTCATCATAGGCAAGTTGTTCAGCTGGTGGAACAAAAGGTAAAGTCCAACGAAAAATCCATTTCGCAGCCTGGGACGTCAGGTTAATACACCCATGACTGCGAGGTCTTCCATAATCATTATGCCAGTAAGTACCATGAAAGGCAATACCACTCTCCGTAATATAAGAGACCCAGGGTATTCCTGGAAGGTCATAGCCGTTTCGAGCCAGATTTCCCGCTGCCATGTGCCGGGAAGGTCGTTTATGAAAAGTTTTATGCCTACCCGCGGGTGTAAAAAACTTCCCGTTACTAAATTCAGCTCCTGTGGCAGTCCTTGCCATAAAAACCGGACGATCCCATTCGTAAGCTACGACAACTTGTTCTTGTGTACGAACTTCAATCCTCTTTGCTGCTGGTGGAATATCTGGAGAAATTAAATCTAAATCAGCTGGAGGGAGTAAACGGATATGCGGAGCGGGTACGTAGAGAACCAACTCCCATTTATCGTCTAAAATTTGATACCAGGGAGATCCATCTGCAGCATAGGTGATACCGATTACCCAATGAGTGGTCTCATAATAGAACCGATAAGCTACTTTTTCTGTAGGACCAACATCCCAACGCGCATCTGTGTAAGGTACTGTAACTTCAGCTAACTGACCACCCTTGGGGATCTCTTGGATTGGCTTGTTTAAAATTGTACGAACCGGTTGAATTCCACCAGAATGGGCGTAACCCTCCATATCGATCCGATACCAGACTCGATTGTAATCAGGTTCACCATCCCCAATCGTAACTTCGGTGATGGGTAATATGCTGTCAGTCCAATATTGTTTTACGATCTTTCCTGTGAAAGAAGGACGATCAAAAACCTCTATAAGTTTGTAGATAACTCGTCCCTGCTGACCGGATAATCGGCGGCTATACTTAAACATAGATGGTGTAAAAAAACCAAATACCCCCAAACAACTTATCTTTAAAAAATCACGACGAGAAAAAGAATCAATAACTGGCATATTTACTAGTGATGTATATTCACAACAGTTCCGATTGACGCCCTATTATATACCCAGCCTGCATCTTCGGTTCGAAGATTGATACAACCGTGGCTCATCGGAGTTCCGAAATTATTATGCCAATAAGTCCCATGAACACCATAACCTTTATAAAAATACATCACATAGGGCACGTTTGGAAGGTAATAACCGGGTCCTGACATGGGTGCATAACGATATTTTACATATATATTATAATTTCCTGTAATCGTAGGATATCGCCATGTTCCTGTAGAGGCCACAAATGATTCGAGTAAATTCTTTCCTTTATATGCGTATAGTCTTTGACGGGACAAATCAACTTCAATCCAGAATTCTCCCTTTTTTACTCCGGGCGGTAATATAACGGATGAATTGGTATTATCGGCAGCCTTTTTGGGATTAGTTGGAACTGGCGTGGAAGTAAAGGTCGAAGAAGGGGTTGGGGTAGGCGTGGGTGAACTCGTTGCGGTTGGTGATGGTGTGAATGTCGGTGTTGGGGTATAAGTCGATGTGGGAGTCAGAGTATAAGTAGATTTTTGGATTCCCGCCTCAGCAAGCTGAATGACGTTCCCAGTATTGAATGCGAAGGATAAAGTCGGTGTGCTAAACCACAGCAGAACACCCGTGATGGCGAGTGATAAGATTAACACCCAGGGTAAGAATGCTGGGCGAGATTCTGTAAATGAGTCAGGTCTTATGTGGGTAGTGATTAACTGGCGAGGGATTTTTCGTGGAGGCCGGTCAGCCCGAAGCCTTCTAATTGCCCAATGCATTCCTTGCCGGGCATAATTGCTGGTTGGATTGATCTCTAGAGCCTTTTTCAGGTAAGCAATACTTGCACGTGGGGTCCCAATAGCTGCTAGAATCAACCAGGGTTCTTCCCGATGAGGGTTACAAGAGATGGCTTTTTCAGCTAAACGTCTGGCGGTGCCTTTATCGCCCTTTTTTAAGGCTAGATTCGCTTGTTGGATTGCTTGATCCGCTTTACTATTCACCTGGTTCATGGGTCAGTTGAGGCGTTATATCTTCGTTATAGATGTAGCATAATATACCATCAGCGATTCCTCGAGCGATAAGGTCTGGTTGCTGGGTGAGTATTTGTCTATCTAAATTCATGAAACCTGTCTCAATGATTACAGCAGGGGTGTCATCGTCGATTTCATCAAATGCATGATAACTGGACATGTCGGGTGTAATGCTATTATGGACAACCAGGTTTGTGCGTTGGTAATAACGGTTGCGAAGACAAGCGGTCAGACGGGCGGTTTTATCCGGGCGGGTTGAATACAAAGAAGATGCAACTTTAAAACCAGTGGCTTGATTGTTGATATAGTTACAGGAATCTGCATGAATAGAAATAAGTGCAAGCGCCTTGTAACCATTCAGCTTTGGGTCAAATTCTTTGAGTAAATTAATATCAAATCCTTCATTGCTGAGATATTCCTGAACAAACGTAGCAACATTTTGGTTGATTTCTAGTTCCGTTAATCCATCTGGACAAACCGCACCTGGATCATTTTCATCTCCCCAATGTCCGACAACAATTCCAATTCGTGGTCTTGGTCTTGCTGTTGGGGTAGGCCATTCAGGTGTTGGTGTCGAGGCAGCACTAATTGCACCACTTACTATTTGGGCAATATCATCCGAAAACAAACCAGGAGGGGTTGAGGAAGTAAAAAAGGTAGCGATTATTGCAGCGATGAAAATGATACTTATCACTGATTTGATATTCTCAGATAAGATACTCTTTAGGAGATCATAACTCGTTGGATTAGTTTCTGTTTTACTCATTTAACCTGCCTGGTAATTGCATTTTTGTCTTGATCGTACCTAATTTGAGTGTAAATGGCAAGGTTTTTAGGTAAAATAAGAATTAAGCTATCAATTCCATCATGCATCTGTTGGGCAATCG
>Ga0111192_1027_pt1 | contig 14975 bp, 12 predicted proteins | sample DeeMarSWOR324_28_FD_80360 | JGI IMG/M metagenome (GOLD analysis project Ga0111192, IMG submission 80360) | bacterium SM23_57 | reverse complement strand
ATGAAGCTGGCACTGGCGGAAGCAGAACAGGCTATGGAGGAAGGAGAAGTTCCGGTAGGATCGGTGCTGGTATACAATGATACTGTGATTGGTCGAGGACGAAATCAGATAGAGGCACTACAGGATCCCACCGCCCATGCCGAAATGATTGCCAGCACCTCCGCAGCGAATGCATTAAATTCCCGGCGATTGATCGACACCACACTATACGTGACACTTGAACCCTGCGCGATGTGCGCCGGAGCCATTGTGCTGGCACGAATCAAACGGGTAGTCTTCGGGGCATGGGACCCTAAAGCCGGTGCCTGTGGCACACTGATGAATATACTGTCCGATCAACGGCTGAATCACCAACCTGAGATCACTACTGGCGTACTGGCTGAACAGTGTGGTAGTATATTAAGCCATTTTTTCCAAACCCTTAGAGCAAAAGAATCCGCAGGAAACGATGCAGGCGGTTATTGAGCGGGCTTCCAAAGCATTGCTTCGTTGTCAACAGGATGATGGATCCTGGGCGGGGAAACTTACGGTAAACCTGGCTCCATCTGCTGATCTGCTGATCCTCTATCGTTATTATGATCTGGATCTCCGCGACATCGAACCTGATGTTGTTCCACCGATCCTGGACGCTCAGAACGACGACGGGGGATGGTCTGCCTACCCAGGCGGCTCCTCCGATCTTAATACCACAGCGGAAATCGCATTAGGGCTAAACCATTGTATCAACCCACCTCATGATGCACTGGAAAAAGCCCAGCACTTCATTGACAGCCACGGGGGAATAAAAAAAACGTTCTTTACCATACGATTGCTATATTCCCTGTTCAAACAGTGGCCCTCGAACAAAGTGGCGAAAATCCCATTATGGTTGATCTGGTGGCCTCGAAGGATCGGTCCGGTATCTCTGCCTTCCTGGGCAAGGGTTCTATCGCTGTCCTTCATGCTCCTGGGGGACAGCGGGAAACGCTATCCCACAGCCAAACAATCCCGAAACAGAGCGACAGAAATCCTACGCCTGACTCAGGACCGCAATGGAAGTTGGTATGGGATGTTCACCCCAACGTTTCTGGCGTTACTGGCGTTGAAAAAACAGGGATTCAAAGTCACCGAACCCGTGGTACAGTGGGGATTTCGCTTCATCCGATCATTGCAGATCAACCGGGGAAATGGCACCACCCAGGAACGATATCAGGCAAAGATCTGGGATACCGCGCTTGCACTCTATACGTTAAGAACTGAGGGTATGCCGGATGACCATCCGTGTATTTCCCGTGCCATTGACTATTTAGCCCTGCACCAGATTTGGCATCCACATGCCCTCGCGTGGGCAAGCAAGAATCCCACCGGCGGATGGGCATTCGAGGAAGACAACACTCTATTCCCCGACACGGACGACACCGCTGCGGCGGTCATGGCACTGGCGAAAGTCCGCAATGAAAGAGAAGCGGAAATCGAACGCCAAGTGCTGCGAGGGGTAGGATGGCTGCTTCGCCAGCAAAATCCCCACGGCGGTTTCGGAGCATTCGACCGGGAAATCCGGGGAGGATTGCTGGAATGGGGCGCCCGGAACTGGGGACGCTTATACATCAGTGACCGGCGATGGATGTGGTACTGTCGCACCAGAGACATGGCAACACCGGATGTTACAGGACATGCATTGGAAGCCATGATCACCGGAGGCTTGGCATCTACTAATAAAGCTATGGGATCCGCCATAGATTTTCTGATCAGCACTCAAACCAAATCAGGAGCCTGGCGAGGCCGGTGGGGCGTGGGACCAATCTATGGAACTTCTATGGCGTTGCGAGGTCTAAAGAGTGCCGGCGTTTCAAAACCCCATTCCTTCATCATGAAGGCGATCCGGTGGTTGAAATCGGTTCAGCAGCCCGACGGAGGCTGGGGAGAGCCGCCGGAAAGCCTGTGGAGGCATGAGCTTTGGGGGACGGGTCCATCCAATCCCACCCAGACTGCCTGGGCGATCATGGGATTAATCGCTACCGGGGAAGTGGAATCGGACGAAGTAAAACGCGGGATAGAGTACCTATGTCGTACGCAAAAGGACAATGGCTGGTGGGACGAGCCATGTCCGACCGGTGTGCTGATGCCGCCGGACAGCTTCCTGTCCTACGAACTTTATCCCCTGATCTTCCCGCTGATGGCTCTGATCCGGGTGAAGAAGGAACGAGAGACTGGGGGCATATAAAATTACATGTGGGGTAAATTCACGCGCTTTTAGGTGTCCTCACCTGACAGCAAAAAATTCATGGAGAGGTGCCGGAGTGGTTTAACGGGGCGGCCTCGAAAGTCGTTGATCCCTTATGGGATCCGGGGGTTCGAATCCCTCCCTCTCCGCAAAGCGTAAACGAGAGTATTGACGTAATTTAATTAATTCAGTCGGGAGGACAAAATGACTGATGATGACAATTTTTCCGAGCTTGTTGCCGTCCTTCCAGTCAGCGTGGAAACTATCATACTCACAGCACCATAATTGTTAGCACGCCAATTCAATATTCATTCAAGCGACCATCACGAGGGAAAGAATGACACCAGACAAGCCAATCATACCTTTTGATTGGTTCGCAAATCAATTCACGTCTGAAAACTGCGAGGAATTGGAATTCATTGAACAAATCAGACCTCATCTGAGGTCTATTCTGAAACCAGGTGATTGTGTGTTAGACCTTTGTTGTGGTGCTGGTCCAATTGCATTCTTTTTAGAAGAACAGGGAGCGTATGTCACCGGAATTGACCAGGCTCCGTATCTAATTGCCCTGGCACGTCAAGAAGCCATCAAGCGGGGGTCTCGAGTCAATTTTATACAAGCCGATGTATTGACTCATCCACTTGGGAAGGACCAATATGACTTAGCGGTGTGCTTTGGCAATGCCATCCTTGATTTTCCCCACCAGCGCTTTCCCCAGTTTCGGGACCGAGTATTTCATGCCTTGAAATCTGGAGGTCACTTTATTATTGAATACATAGATGGATTATTGAGAGTGGCTCACATGAGCGAGCCTAAAGAAGTGGTTGAACACGGTTTGGATAGTCAAATCCTACGACGCTTCACAGAATACGACCCGGTAACGAGTACTATCAAGATGGAGTATCGTCACCTGTCGAGTAATGAGACTTACCACTATACAGGGTATATATACACGGGACCGTTGATTCGCATATCGATGGAGACGAGATTCGATTTCGTTCGATCAATCCAGTTAGAAAAGAGTTTTATGGACATATATATCAAGCGTCAAGCCGAAAATTAAGTATCAAAAGCTTGGAATATTCGATTTATTGACTCTGGAGGACAAAATGACCGATGACAACGATTCATCAGTGCAGGGTGATAAAAAGTGTAAAGGAACTGTTGACAGTGGTGTTTGGGGTGGTATTTATGGTTTGGCTTTCATCGGCGGGGTGGTTTTTTACATCCAGCATGCCACCTCTTTCTGGGCAGGAGTGCTCGGTATCCTCAAAGCCATTGTCTGGCCCGCAGTACTGATGTACAAAATACTCGAGCTGATGCAAATGTAACTTCTCTAGAAAATGAAATCTATGTGCAACTAAGGACATTTATGTTTCAAATAATAATACTGACCCTCGTAGCTCTGTGGGCATTGTGGTCTATGGCTCGTTTCATCATCAAATCACTTCGTGGGGGATACTCCGCCTGTCACGGATCAACCGATAAAACGATGTGCCAGGCGTGCCTGCAAGCCCAACAATACCGTCTCCCTCGCCGATAATCCCGATATCTCATGACCGATTTCACCATTGATTCACGGTTTGTTGCTCTACTCTGTTGTCCGCTGCCCGCTTCGGACGACATGTCTGAGCTTCCCCCACCGCTATCCCCTAAACAATGGCACATCCTGAATGAACGTTTGCATCAATCCGAGTTCCAACACGCCGATGACCTGACTGATGCCGATGTTCCTACACTGGCCCAGCACCTGAACCTGTCCGAGCCGGACGCAGCACACATCCAGCAGCGGCTGCGCTTAGGCGAATACTTCGACAATGAAATCCACCGGTTAGCGGAACTAAGCATCTGGATGCTGACCATCGTCGATCCCGATTATCCTCCAACATTGCATGAACAACTTGGGGTATCCGCACCTCCATTAATATTTGGTTTTGGTAATCCTCAATCCCTGGGGCAGGGAGGACTGGCGATTGTCGGTCCTCGTAACGCCACAGATACAGATCTGCTTTACGCTAAAGATGTGGGCGAACACTGCGCCAACGAAGGTATTCAGGTGATTTCTGGAGGTGCAAAGGGGATCGATCAACATGCTATGATCGGAGCCATTGAAGTCAGGGGGCAGTCGCTGGGAGTCTTAGGTGATTCACTGGAAAGTCACGCATCCAAACCTGAAATCCAACTTTTCGCCACCTCCGGGCAACTGACCTTGATCTCGCCATATCACCCGCAATCCTTTTTCGACGTCGGTCGCGCCATGGGTCGCAACAAACTCATTTATGCCCTAGCGGACTGGGCTCTGGTAGTCGCCTGCCAAAAGGGGTCGGGAGGCACCTGGCATGGCGCCACCACTGCAATGAAGTCAATGAGCGTCCCGGTGTTCGTTCGAACCGGTGACGATATCCCAGATGGCAATAACGAACTGATCAGACGAGGGGCATTGGAATTCCCTAAGCCTCCCTGGACAAACCTCGCTGATTCTCTGGAAAATCTCTGTAAAGACTATCGTAAAAAACGTCAACATATTATCAGTCAACAGGGGCTTTTCAACAAACGATGAACATCACCATCCTTGGTGCTGAATCTCTGGGAGCACGTGCCTTGTGCGTGTTCGTGGAAACCTCATGGGGGAACGTGTTGATCGACCCAGGAGTCGCTCTGTCCCCGCACCGGTTCAGCAAACTACCCCACCCCTTGGAATTCGCCGCCAGCCGGCTCACCCGCAAGAAAATCACCCAAGCCGCTACGATATCAGATACCATCGTAATTTCCCACTACCACTTCGACCACTACACACCATTTATCCCCAGATTGTATGGCTTCTCCGACGAAAATACCGCCCAAGAACTCTACAATGGGAAACGTTTATTAGTAAAAGCCCGCAGCCACCATATCAACTTTTCCCAGAAAAAGCGATCTTATCACCTGTTCAAACGCGAAGACCTGAATCCAATAGAAGCCGACGGCGAAACCTTCGATAATCTAACCTTTTCGAGACCGTTTTTCCACGGAGAATACAAATCCAAACGCGGTTTCGTAACTATGGCGATGGTTGTGGATGGTGATGAACGGTTCATCTATGGATCCGACATCCAATGCCTGACCGACCGCCCCATCAATTGGATCATCGAACAACATCCGTCCTCGGTCATTCTGTCCGGTCCGCCAATCTATTTGAAAGTCGTATCAGATGACCAGAAATCCTTCGCCAATGATCAACTAAACCGACTGTCCGAACACGTGTCCACAGTGGTCGTGGATCACCATTTAACGCGTGATGAATCTTTTCAGGATTATATACTGTCCATAAAGAAACACGCCGCCAAACTTGACCACAAGGTGTTAACCGCCGCAGAATTTTCCGGAAAACCCGATCTACTCCTGGAAACAAGACGATTAGAATTATTTGAAAAGTATCCCATCCCTGAATCATGGCACGATGACCTGTTCAACCACAATCAGGCGATAATCGCTGATCTCGACCGTTGGGAAGAACAGCTGCAAAACATGGAGTAAACACAAGTGAATCCATTCAAACGCCTATTCGATGCAAATAAATTTGTGGTAGCAGTCGGCACGCATGATCCACTAACCGCGCGACTAATTGAACAGACCAATTTCGATGCGGTGATTGTAGGCGGGTACGCCACCGCAGGCAGCTTGCTGGGTATGCCGGATATTGATCTGGTAGGTTTCGAAGCCATGCTGCGCCGGGTTAGAGCGGTCGTTAACATCACTACCTTGCCCATCTACGCCGATGGTGATACCGGATACGGCGGAATCCCTAACCTGATGCGTACCGTGGAAGAATACGAAAACGCTGGCGCTGCCATGATCCAACTGGAAGATCAGGTGACACCCAAGCGGTGTGGGCACATGGTTGGCAAAGAAGTAATATCACGTAAGGAATGGATTGCCAGGATTCGAGCCGCCGTAGACACCAGAAAAAACATGCTCATCACCGCCCGCACCGACGCCATCGCAGCGGTATCGTTTGATGAAGCCTTATGGCGAAGTAACGCCGCTCTTGACGTCGGTGCCGATACGATCTTTATCGAAGCGATCCCAACTCAGAATGACATGGAACAAGTAAATCGAGAAATCAATGCGCCCACCATCATCAACCAGGTGGAAGGCGGCCTCACCCCCCTGCTTCCACATCACACACTGCAGAATCTGGGATTTAACATGGTCATTCATCCCTGCCTGATCACCTACCGAATCGCTCACGCCATAAAAGACCTCCTAACACGCTTCCGATCCGCAGGCGACAGCACGCCCTTCCTGAACGAAATTCTGCCATTCGCTGAATACAACACCCTCGTGGGCTGGAATGAGATTCGCAACCAGGAACAGCATCTTAGATCTTAGCACCCAACACGCCTGAGTCAATTGCGTAATTCCAGCCGATTGTATCCTCTTTGATTGACGTAATCAAAACCCTAACGATTATTGCTAATTTTGACACTAACCTCTGCCGATAAGATAATAGTGTACTATCAGAATATGGGGAAAATACCAAAAGACCATAAAAGGAAATAAGCATGCCAAGAGTATTGCCTAAATCAAAAACGTCGGTCATTACTCCAGAGACTCTTCCATCACAGGCTTTCCAGATTCTCAGCATTTGCTCGGGAAAAGGAGGAGTGGGTAAAACCATGACAACAGTGAATTTAAGCGTAGTTCTGGCAAAGGCTGGATGGCGGATTACAATATTGGATGGGGATTTAGGATTGGCGAGCATTAATCTCATGCTCCCAATTTCTCCTCGGGCGCACTTAGGGCAGTGGTTAGCGGGAAAATGCCGATTCTTGACACTTACCAACAGTACATCTTACGGTTTCAAAACTATTAGCGCACCTCCGCTGGAATTTCAGCTCCAGAATTTAACCAATCTACAGCAGACACGACTGGCAAGCCTATTCAACATGATTGAGAATACTTCCGACCTACTCATAATTGATAATGGAGCTGGAATCTCCAAGAATGTTATGGGGTGGTCCCATATGTCAAATCGTCTACTATTGGTCACTACCCCTGATCCAACTGCAATGATGAGCGCCTACGCCACCATAAAAGCATATACTACTAGACTAATACCGCCATCAATAGGTATCATCGTCAACCAAGTCCGCAATATTGATGAAGCCTTCGACACCTACAAACGACTCAACGAAGCAATCATAAGATATTTGGGCATCGATGCAAACTGGTTAGGATATTTCACCAATTGCAGAGATTTTAGACAAGCTATAAAAGACAGGGTTCCACCGGTCGCTCTGCGACCGAACAGTTCCTTTTCGCGAAACGTTCGCAAAACAACAGCTCATGTGTCTCGGTGGCTACTCGATGAAAATATCCCAATGTTCCGGGAGAAAAGTAATATCAGGATCAAAAAAGCTCTGTCGGAATTAGAACGTATGGATCCCGTCATCCAATAACGGTATTTCTGACTTATCCACACCTCGTGCTAAAATCTCCTAATCTCTTCACCGGAGTTTGCCGATAATTAAGTAGTGAATCACAACTTAAAAGAGGGGGTAAATGTACAAACAGGCTGTAACTCATGGAGTAGATTATGTCTGAATCAGGATCTGTCGCACAATCATCTATCGTATCGCCCGATGCTCTTCCCCGTAGAACCTTTCAGATCCTGACTATCTGCTCGGGAAAAGGCGGGGTGGGCAAAACCATGACCACAGTGAACATGAGCGTGTTACTTGGCCAGGCTGGCTGGCAATTGACCGTGCTGGATGGTGACTTGGGACTGGGCAACGTGAAGCTGATGCTTCCTATCCAGCCCACATACCATCTCGGGCAATGGCTCACTGGAAAAAGCAATTTCGAACAACTGGCGACTGCCACACCATTCGGATTTAAAATAATCTCCGCTCCTCCTGATGAATTCCAACTCAACGATCTTGCCGAACCACAGAAAAAACGTCTGGCTGAATTATTCGACCAAATCCAACAGACTTCAGATTTGCTCATCATCGACAACGCCGCAGGTATATCCAGAAACGTGGTCGGCTTATGCCGTATGGCGCATCGCCTGTTGCTGGTGACAACACCCGATCCCACTGCGATGATGGATGCCTATGCCACCCTAAAAACCTTTTCTTCTTTCCATAATCCACCACCCGTCGGTATCATCGTTAACCAAGCGAAAAGTATCGACGAAGGCTTCGACACCTACAAACGGTTGAACGCGGCATCCACAAAGTTTGTTGGGATCGATGCCAGCTGGCTCGGATTCATCAGTGGATGCCGAGACTTGCGAATGGCAATCAAAACCAGGACTCCTCCTGTGGTACTAAGTCCACACAGCCCCTTCAGCCGCACCGTCCGGAAAACCACAGCCCATGTGGCACGATGGCTGTTGGATGAACATATGCCTACCTTAGTGCAAGATTGCGGCATTATGGTCAACAAGGCATTAACCGAACTGGGAAAAATGGCTCCAGCCTTGGAAGAATAACCTTTCATCTATATTCGAGATACATTCAACACCCACCTCAATCCGGCGGGTGTTTGTTTTTTTGTAAAAAATACTTGACATCATATATGTAATGTGTTATATTATGTAAAAAATACTATACCCGCTGACTCGGTTTGTGTCTATGGTCCTGCAAAATAGTATCCGAGAACTGCGCTTCGCTCACGGTCAACTTACCCAAGCTGCATTAGCGAAAGCCGTGGGGGTCAGCAGGCAGACCATCATTTCCATCGAAAAAAACAGATACACTCCCTCTGTACTTCTGGCATTGAAAATCTCCCAATTCTTTGGCGTTCCCCTCGAAACATGTTTTTACATAAACCAATCATCATCCGGTATCGTTCTGTAAAATATTGGAGGCAAACATGCTTGATATATGTAAACCGTTGCGTGGAATGCCTCAATGGTTACAATGGGGATTCCTCTTAATGGCGGTAATCGGTATTATGGCGATTCATTTAGAATTACCCTTGCTTTTCTGGCTCGCCTTCGTTGCATTAAGCATATCGCTGTTGTATGGCTTTTTCCAGCAGGCACTTCGATTAATACGCGGCGAATCCGTAGCAGGTTTGCTAACTGGAAAACTAAAACATCTGGACGAACGACAAGTGCGCAATGACTTATTAGCTGTTGATATCACTTGGGCTTTAACTATCTGGGTGGTTTTGGTGACGTGGATTCTGGATTCTAAAGGATGGTTGCCACACGGATTATGGCCAATCATGGTGTTGGGAGTGGGACTGATTTTCCGTTTTTCAATCCGGTGGATGTTAGATCGCTATGCGTAATATTCACAAGTCAATCTCAATAATGATAATAGTTCTCCCCAAAATTGGAGGGTTTCATCATGGAAGAGAAGCTCCGCGGTAAAGATTTTACGTTCATTATCATCTGTCTAATTGTCATCGCAGTTGGACTGCTGATCGGGCTGAAGTATTTTACAAAGGCTTTCCCGGAAGCATCCATCGATTTCCAGGTTACCCGCGCCCAATCCAACACCATCGCACAGGTCTTCCTAAATCAACAAGCGCTGGATATCCAGGGATACAACAATGCATCCGGGTTCAGTTATGACGGCTACGCCAAAGTATTCCTGGAAAAGGAATTAGGATTGGACAGCGCGCAGGCATACTTCGGTGATCCGGTGAAATTATGGTATTGGAAACAACGATGGTTCAAACCCGAACAAAAAGAGGAATTCTCCATAAAGGTGACGCCCGAAGGAGAGGTTATCGGATTCCAGCACGAGATCCCGGAGGAACAGGAAGGCGATTCTCTTCTGGCAGATTCCGCCAGAGTTTTGGCGGAATCCTTCCTGGAACAGGTGATGGACAAGGATATCACCTCGTTGGAATACGTCACCGAAACCCACTATACCCGTCCCCACCGCATCGACCACTTTCTCACTTACAAAGTCAAAGACTTCGAACCGGCACCGGATTCGGACTACCGCATTGAGATCACAATTCAGGGCAGCGAGGTGGCAGGATACCGCGAATACTTGCGCGTCCCCGAAACATGGAAGCAATCTTATGATGAACTACGTTCCTATAACAACACGGCAGCCTCAGTTGCTTCATTATTCCTGGTGTTGACCCTTGTCGCCATCGTTGCGGTGATATTCACCCGCATTAAAATCCGGGATATCCGCTGGAAAACCGCTATTTGGTTTGGCATCGTGGGTTTTGCCCTGTTTGCTTTCCTGGGAGGTGGTGTGTTCATCATGGTGCTCACCGCAGGAGCCGAAACCATGTACCGGGAACGCTACGGCAGATTCCTGTCATTGACCAGAGTGTTTTCATGGACCGGTTGGCGGACCAAATCCTTCTTCAAAGGAATCATTCTCGGCTTGACACTCACTGCATTCTTTTTCGCGTATCAGATCGTTTTTTACCTGATCGCTCAGAAATATGGAGCATGGTCTCCGGCAGATGTTCCTTACAGCAATCTTCTGAATACTGCATTCCCCTGGCTCGCAGTGTTACTAATTGGGTTTATGCCCGCAGTGAGTGAGGAATTTATCTCCCGTGCTTTCTCCATCCCCTTCCTGCATAAATATCTGAAGTCCGGACTCCTCGCCATTGTCATCCCCGCTTTTATTTGGGGATTCGGTCACGCCGGCTATGCCAACCAACCATTCTATATCCGGGGTCTTGAAGTCGGATTTGCCGGGATTATTATTGGATTGGTTATGTTAAGGTGGGGAATCCTGCCCGCACTGGTCTGGCATTACACCGTGGATGCCCTCTACACCGCTTTCCTGCTTTTCCGATCCGGCAATTGGTACTTCATCAGTACTGCAGCGGTAGCAACCGGTATTCTGGTGATTCCGCTACTCATCGCCCTGATCACTTACCTGAAGAATGGAAAATTCTTATCCCCCGTTGGTATCCGGAATCAGGACGATGTTACCGAACCGGAACCGGAAACAGAACCGATTCCTGTTGAAGAAATATCTATTGTAACCACCGAGGTGACCACCTACAAACCGCTAAGCTCGGGCACACGAGCAACCGGGATCATCCTTGGTGTAATCTGCCTGGCCGTGACCCTAATCCCGTTTCAGAAACTGGGTGAAAACGCTCCAGATTACAAGATCACAGCGTCGCAGGCTAAGCAGATCGCCGATGAATTTCTGATCCAACAAGGTGTGGATATTCGTGAAATGACATCGGCAGTGGCAATCACAGAACCACTAAACGACCACACCGGAAAATACTTCCTGGTGCACGGCGGGCTACCAGAATTCAATCGCCTAACGGGAAAAACCTATCCGCCAAATCTATGGGAAGTCCGCCGCTTCATCCCCGGAAACCGGGATCAATGGTATGTGCAAATTGATCCGTCAAGCGGTGAGGTTTTCCATTTTCAACACCTGTTACCAGAGGAAGCCCCCGGCGACAGTCTTTCCCCTGACTCCGCAAGAACCATTGCGGAATCATTACTCGCAGAACGAGGCATCGACCTGAGCAGGTTCGAACAAAAGCTTACTCATACCAATAAACGCCCTAATCGTATGGATTACGTCTTTGTGTATGAAGCCATGGAAGAAGATACACTAAATCTACAGGATGCTAAATACCGTGTTTCTTCGATCATTGCCGGATCAACTATTGCGGGACACGGCAAATCTTATTGGATCCCCGAAGTCTGGGTCCGACAACAGGAAAGCACCACCGCGTTAAAATCAATATTTAAAGTAGTTAAAATCGTCGCCATCGCCATCTTCTTCGGTCTGGCAATCTTCTATCTGTTCCGACTATCCAAACAAGGGGAGATTCCCTGGAAGAAAGCCGCACTGATCGCCATCATCCCAACGGTTATCATAGCGTTCAACGGTATTAACTTCTTCTCCCATCGGCTATTTGATTACGAAGTCACGGTTCCGCTTCAGATGTTCAATGTACAACTCTTGGTCGCCTACATCATTATGTCACTATTTAGCTACGTGATGTGGTTCCTGGGGTCCGCATTGTTGCTAGGATGCTACCCTAAAATCACATCAGATTTCCAAGGCGCCACTCGCCGCGTGGCAGGTTACGATATCTTAACCACCATTTTCCTTGCACTCTGTTTTTCAGCGCTATTGGTAATGTTGAATTCGCTGTTGCAGTCCCTCCTCCCGCACTGGATCCCATTCGATGGCATTCACATCACTGAAGCCCTGGCAGCGCCATTGCCATTCCTGGATCAACTGTCATCCGTGGTTAGCGGCATACTGAGATGTGTAATCATCGTTGGTTTCGGAATCTTTCTCTGGAAAAACGTGTTGAAATCAACATGGCTGAAAATACTGGCAGTGATACTGTTCCTTTTCGCCATGACTCCCGATGCCGCCAAAGATATCGGTGAAGTCATCCTGTCCTGGATCAACGTGTTGTTCCTGCTGATATTATTCGTATTTATCACCCTCCGTTATCTCAGGAACAACACAGCAGCGTACTTCACCGTAGTATTTGCCATATTGATGTTCCGAGCAGGCCTCAAGTTGGTAGAGGCCGGATCCGCCAACTACACCATTCATGGAATCGTAGTCTTAATTCTGGGTTTTATTGGCTTACTCTGGTTAATCTCCGGCAAAGGAAAACGAACAATACCAGAATCATAATGTAAATCTCATACCGTATTCACGCACAACCACGAAACATGCTGCCATCTCTATAGAGGTGGCAGCACTCTTCTGGGGAAATAGCAAGTATCTACACTTCCTCAAGTCGTCTGCAACTAACACCACCTCAAGTCAATTTATTATGTTAGGGTCAGATTTTTGTCTTGACTTCTGCTGTCCGAGAGAATATATTATGATCATATTCTTGATCTGATTATAATAAGGCTCTTCTTGTCCTCCTTTTTTACCACCTGCCGCCTTATTAATCCCATGTGGTTTGCTCTCCAACATATTTCAACCATCCGCACACCCTGAATTCGTGTATTAGATAACGAAGTGTTATCTCTCAACGATCTTCGTATCATATTACTGCTGAATAACTACAGGGGAAACACGACATGAAACCATTTAAACGACCGCTATTTGTCTTCGGCGCTGGGATATCCGTTGTGATAATTCTACTCATCGCAGCCCATTTCTTTCAGCCTTTTGAAGATCGGGGATCCTGGGAAATTACCATTGCGTCCGGCACAAAAGGCGGGACTTACTACCCCTTGGGTCAGCAGTTTGCGAGAATATTGGAAAAACTCCCGGAAATTCAGAAAGCCACCTCCTTAGAGACAGCTGCCTCTATAGAAAACATGCAACTCCTATGTGATTCGAAAGCCGACATCGCCTTGATTTTTAGCCCTGCTATCACCGTAGTAGCCCAAGCCGATCGCCAAAAGTTAAGCGTTCTGGCTCGCCTATACACGGACGTGATCCAGATAGTGGTTCAAAACGACAAGGATATTCATCGTTTCGAAGATTTGAATGGAAAAAAAGTATACGTTGGTCGAAACAAAAGCGGCACAAAAGTCATCGCCGAAGTCATGCTTAATGCCATGGAAATCTCACCCGCCGAGCGCATCACCGAAGGTGGATATCAGAAGGCAGCGCAAGGGCTGATTGACGGATCAATAGATGCGGCGTTCTTCGCCTCTGGAAAACCTACCAACGCCGTGCAAGCGGCTCTCGAATCTGGAAATTGCTCTCTATTGGATTTGCAGGACTGCCTATCCACATTCACATCGAAAGTCAAAGAACTTGCCGTAGAGGAAATCCCTATCAACTTTTATGCGAATCAACGCAATCCCGTAAAAACCCTGGGAGCTGATGCTCTATTGATGTGTAGGAATGATCTCACTGATGGCCAGGTTGACGTGATCCTTAATGCGTTGTTTGATAATACCGGTGATCTATTGATGGCTCACACCAGGGCTCACGATATCCGGTTTGAATACGCTTTTAATGGCTTACCAGAAACTATTGATTTACATCCGGCTGCAAAAAAATTCAAAGAAAAGGAGCAGCGGGAGCTGCTGATCGCAACCGGAGCATATGGCGGCAAATACTATGAGTTGGGCAAAAAGATACAAACTCTGCTCTGTCAATGCGGAATTCACGCAAGGGCGATTCATACCGACGGATCCCTGGAGAATATGGCATTACTCACTCAAAGACCCACCCTGGCTATCGTACAATATGATGCTGCCCTCGCGTCCTACTGGGGAACACCTGAGCTCTCTTATGGAAAAGATTTCACTACTGAGAACTTGATCATCCCGGAAGTAAGAAACATAAGGCGAATCGCCACACTTCACAAAGAAATCGTACACATAATGATTCGCCGGGATCGATTATCGAACATTCAAGAGAGACCAGCGACGATTCAAGCACTACAGAATGTTCGAGTCTGCCTCGGACCCAGTAAAAGCGGTTCTCGTGTGCTGGCAGAATCAATCCTCGCCCATCATGGAATTGTCCCGAAATCATCATCCTTCTTATCTGTTCCGGATATGGTTGAAAGAATTCATGCCGGAGAAATCTCTGCGGGATTCTTTGTCAGCGCAGTGCCAAGCGGGGCATTGAAAATGTTGCTGAACAGCGAACAAACCGTTCTCTTATCTGTCCAACCTCAGAAGATTACGAAACTAATCGGTTCAGTGTTGAAAGAATCCAGAATCGAGCCCGGCACTTATGGATGCCAGAAAGAAGGTGAACCTGCAGTGGAAACACTCGAAACCCGGGCAATTCTTGTAGCCAAGGAAGACTTGCCTTTCGACGTGCAAGCGATCACCGCGGCAATTTTCAAAGGAGCGGCTTTTCTTGGCATGGAAACGAAAGAT
>Ga0111192_1026_pt1 | contig 15409 bp, 14 predicted proteins | sample DeeMarSWOR324_28_FD_80360 | JGI IMG/M metagenome (GOLD analysis project Ga0111192, IMG submission 80360) | bacterium SM23_57 | reverse complement strand
TTTACAGACTGCGATAAAAAGGGGACCGCCCCCATCACCGAAGAAGCATTTTGGCAGGAAATCGATGCGTTTGTAACGGAGCATATGAATCCCGATGGGTCTGGGTACGGCATACTCGTCGTCCAGGACGGCGAGATCATTTTCGGCAAAGGATGGGGAATGGCGAATATTGCCGATGGTTTTCCATTTACGCCGGACACCCCGATTGATCTCGCCAGCCTGACAAAACAGTTCACTGCGGTGGCCATTCTCATTTTGTTCGAGCGAGATTCGCTGGATCTGGATATGAAAATCGTGGACTGTTTCCCCGAATTCCCTGCAGCCTGGTCCGAAGTCACGGTGCATCATCTCCTGACGCATCAGTCGGGCATTCCCAATTACACCGACTTAGTGCCGGAAAGTGAAGCAGCCTACGATGGTCTCACCAATCAAACTGCCCTGGAACGGGTGCTCCAGAACAGCGGCCTTGAGTTCCCTCCTGGAGAACAAACCCGGTACAGCAACACGGGATACCTGATACTGGCCATGCTCGTGGAAAAAATTTCCAAAACGAGCTATTCTGATTTTCTTGAGGAGACGCTTTTTGGTCCGCTAAATATGCATTCCACCTTTATTCACGACGAGACTTCGGTGCGCCCGCCGAACTCGGCTTTGCCGTACGATGAAAACAATCGATTGTACGATTATGAGTGGTACACCTATGGGGCCTGTGGTATTTATTCCACTTTGAACGATATGTTTAAATGGGACCAGGCGCTCTATACCGACGACATCATCAGTCAATCCACGCTGCAACTGGCAACAACGGGGTACACCGGCGGTGAAAACAATTATGGATATGGGTGGATGGTGGGCAGTCACGGGGGATACCCCAGCTATCGGCACGGTGGATTTGGCCTGGGTCTTCTTAATTATATCTATCGCGTACCCGGCAAGAATTTTATGTATCTCATGTTGTCCAACGGTGGGGTTTTTGCCAACGACGGATTTGATACGTGGACGAGTGAGGTCAAGGACAGGATTTTTGCACACTGTCTTCTGTGATTACTCAACAATCGAAGATTATGTTGAACGTGTAAAATATGAAATATTAGATAGTGGCTACGGCTATATTAAAGTTACATCAGAAGGATTCTCAAATAATGTCTGTCAATGGGTTAAAAATAAATTTAAAGAAGCTATGGAATATTTTGTAAATCAAAATATCCCGGCTGTTATTCTCGATTTTCGTCGTAATGCCGGTGGTTTCGATGAAGTTGCGGCCTATATGGCTGGTTTTTTTTATGACCAGCCCGCTCACTATGAGCATATAACTTATTATAATAAAACGGCAGGAAGTTTTGAAATTACCGCCACTCTCAATATTGAACCGCAATCCCCTTATTTTGGCGACAGGGTGGTTGTTATGGTGGGACCGGGTGGGATTAGTTCAGGAGAAGGTCCGGCCATGGCAATTCAAAAATTACCGCAAGGTCAGGTTATCAGTTTTTATGCCAGTAATGGTTCATTTGGGATGGCAGCTGGAAATTATGACATGCCATGCGGTATTACAGTAACCTATACAAATGGCCAGTCTCTCGATATAAATGGAACAATACAGATTGATAGTGATGCCACTGGAAACGGCGGTGTTATTCCCGATATTCGGGTACCAATCAATGATGAGACTGTTTACCAGGCTTTTGTCGAAGGAAAAGATGTAGAACTCAATTTTGTGATTGAAACTTTAAATCAACTTACCGTGATTGAAGATGATCATGGATCAAGAAACTGTCAATTACATCTTGATCAAAACTATCCAAATCCATTTAATTCATTGACTAAAATACAGTTTGCGATTCCAAAATCGAGTTTTGTAACAATTAAAATTTATAATCTTCTTGGAAAAGAATGTGAGACACTCATCAGTAAAAGACTGACGTGTGGAGAATATACAATAGACTGGAATGCTAATGATTTCGCCAGTGGAATTTATTTTTATCGTATGGTTGCAGGAGAATTTACACAAACAAAGAAGCTTATTTTACAACGATGAAATTATTATTGAAAAAGGAGGAATCAAAATGAAAAAACCATTTCTAACCAGCATTTTGCTGATAATGACAGCAATAACCATTAATGCCCAGCAAGGCGATTTTCCAAAACTCACCGGCCCCTACCTGGGCCAGAAACCGCCGGGGATGACTCCAGAGATTTTTGCGCCGGGAATCGTATCAACAGGAATGAGAGAATTCGCTTCTGTTTTTTCACCAGAAGGCAATCTTTTTTTCTTTACGAATTCGAGTGCACCTTTTGCTACTTTACTTCTTATGGAGCAAATCTACGATAGATGGACCTCACCCCAGGTCGCCTCTTTTTCAGGCAGATACAGGGATCTTGACATGATGTTTTCTTATGACGGATCGAGACTTTTTTTCTGCTCGAACAGGCCTGTTAACGGTTCACAAGAACCAAGACAAGATATGGATATCTGGTATGTTGAAAAGTTAGCAACTGGTTGGGATTCACCTGTACATCTTGGTGATATGATAAATTCAAATACTCAAGAATACTATCCCTGTTTAACTCGGGACGGAACTTTATATTTTACTTCTACAAGAGAAGGGGGATTGGGGGGAGGCGATATCTATCGATGCCAATTAATCCATGGCAAGTATGAAGCACCACAAAATATTGGAGAACCAATAAATACGCCGTCTCCTGAGGGTGATTTATATATTGCACCCGACGAAAGCTATATCATCGTTACCTGTTATGGGCGTCCGGACGGATTGGGTTCGGGTGATTTATATATCGGTTTCCGTGCCAAAGACGGATCATGGACACCCATGAAGAATATGGGTGCGCCAATCAATTCTTATGCCAATGAACACTGTCCTGTTGTTACCTTTGACGGAAAATACTTATTTTTTACGAGCTACCGGAGTAATATTAAAATGCCGCCTGATTCCCCTTTAACATTTGATGATATAAAAAAGATGCAGACATCTGCCGGCAATGGTATTGGTGGAGACATTTATTGGGTGGATGCAAAAATCATTGAAGAATTGAAACCAGATGAATTAAAGCGAAGGATGCTACCCATGAAACAGTAAGATATTTTTATCGGATTGGCGTTCCCAAATAAGGAGTTTGGGAACGACAAAAAATTGGTGTAGTCAGTTTTATAAATAAAAAATAGTAGTGAAATAAATTAAGAAATCTAACAATGAGGAGTTCAAAATGAATAGGAAAAATAGAATCTTTTCAATGACTTTATGTATAGCGATCTTTATTTCAAATACTTTAATTGCTAAGGACACAGGTGAGGGAATTAATAAAGAATTCCATGTTAAATCGAGCGGAGCAGAATTATACATTAAAGTACGAGGGCAGGATATCAATAAACCGGTATTGCTTTTCCTTCACGGGGGCCCCGGTGATGCAACCGGCCCTTTGCTTTTTCAAGCCTATGCAGGACCGGAACTTGAAAAACATTTTGTTGTAGGATATCTTCATCAACGTAACACCTGTATGTCTCCAGAGGCGCCACTCAAAACCCTTACGATCAAGCAGTATGTCGAAGATGTCGATAATATCGTCTCATTCCTTAAAGAAAAATTTCAACAGGACAAGATATTCTTACTCGGTCATTCATTTGGAGGAATTCTCGGATATTTTTACTTATTGGAACATGATGACAATATAGAAAAATTTATTTCTGCCGGAGGTGCATTTTCTTCAACTTCTCTCGAAGAAAATGGGTATCAGACTGTCATGGAGTTGTCAAAAAAGGCCGATAATCAGGAAGCTGTTAGAAAATTGAAAAATCTTGGTCCCCCACCCTATGAAACATTCCAGGAAGGAATGGTATGGCGTATGCTTGGTATGAGTATTTTAGAAGAAATGAATGCAGGAATAACAAAGAATCTTCAAATGTCAAAAGTCATGTCAATTACAGGAATTGAAAGCATCGATCCGGAATGGCAGAAAAAATCAATGGTAATCGCAAACACGATGTGGAGTGAGCTGATTACGATTGATATTGAAGACGAGGTACAAAATATTGGTATCCCCATGCTGTTAATAACCGGTGGAAAAGACATCATGGTTCCCTTCCGCATTTTGGAAAAAGGCTACAAAAATTATGAAGGGGAAAAAGAATACTTCATTCTTGAAAAAAGCAATCACATGATGTTTATTGATGAACCTGATTTATTTGTTTTGAAAGTTATTGAATTTTTTCAAAAATGAGTTTAGAAGAGATTATTGCTCCGTAAGAGGCTCGGCCTCTTCAGTGGACCAAATGAGATTCATCATTAAAGTTGATACATTCCAGGAAGGAGGAACAAGTATGGATAAGAAGGCCAGCGAGCTTATGGGTGAATCCGTGATCGCCGGAGTGACTCTAGAGGCCAAGAAGTCTATCATTAAGACCGTGGCGTTCGGCCTGGGGGGTATTGGGGGTGAGGTTCTGGCGGACATTGCCGTCAAGCCAGCGTCGACCCCCGGCGACCACGAAGGCATTCATTATGCGGCTGTTGGGTCCACCAAAGTGGGGTTTTTCTCGATGAAACGGGGTTTGTTAAAGCCTTCGCTTGACAAGTTGCTTGTCGAGCATTCCCGCAACGACGTGCAGGCAGTGGAGATCAAAAAAGGCGTGATGCCGGCAGTGAACTTCGTGTTTCGAGACGGCACGAACTATGTCTTGATGTGTGCAAGAATCAACCTTAATTTGCATCCCAAGTGCAACTTGGGGCAAGGATAAAAAAGGGGGTTCGCGGACCTCATTTTTCTCTTGATCTATTCCATTTGGGTAGTGATAAGACTAATAAATCAAGACAGACAAAATTACATGCGTTCTTTTTACAAGCAATATTACGTATAATATATTGGAGATACATTACATGAAATCCAGAATATTAAAATCTATTTTTTACTCTAGTGTGGGTTTACGTTGCGGGTGGATCATAATTTTCTATTTTGCAATAGTTATTGCTACAATAGCTATTATTGTTGGTCCTCTTGCTTTCTTTTTATCTCTCATTAATCTTGCGCCACAACCCGGAAAACCTGTCACAGGATGGTCATCAATCATTGGTTCAATCATAACTCTAATAACAGGATATTCGGCTTTCTTAATCGGAACGCACCTTGCACAACGTCGGCTAAGAAAAAGTAATCTTAGCGAACTTGGGTTATTTATGGGTAAAAAATGGATTTATGATCTCATCCTGGGCATTGGATTGGGTACCTTGATTGTCAGTTTTTCAACTTTAGTATCATGGTTAATGGGCTGGTATCAATTTATCGGTTTTTCCTGGGATTTTCGACCGTCAGCAATACTACTTCCGGCGTTCGTTATGTCATTCATTGCAATTATCCAGTCTCCTCTGCTTGAAGAAGTTATTTTCAGGGGCTTTATATTTCAAACACTAAGTGATCGATGGGGTTTACGTCCGGCCATATTCATATCTTCATTATTGTTTGGTATTGCTCACCTAACAAGTCTAGACGATTTTGCGTGGTGGGCAGCTATAATAAGTACATTTCTAGCAGGATTAATGTTCGCTCAAGCTTATCTTTGTCATAAGAGTTTATGGATTCCAATTGGGATTCATTTCGGGTGGATATTTTCAGGGCGACTATTAAATGATATTGGTGGTTCCAGTGATAATACGTTGCTCCTCGCTTCAAAAGTTGAGGGACCGGCCTTGATTGTCGGTGCATCAGGAGGAGGTGCTAGTTTACTCGAGCTTGTAGGTGTCGGCTTGGTTTCACTTATTTTATGGTATATTTCAAAAAGCAATAAATACAGGTAGTTGCGCAGGTCGGGCTAACGATAAACTGGAGCCGACCATTGTTCCGTCACGGACCTTGCAATTCAGTCTATCTTCCTGGCACACGCCTTGCTTGGAGCAAAGTCCGCGCCAGAACAGCTGGTAGCTCAGTGTAATCGTTATAAATAGTTTAAACAAAAGCGAGAGAAGAACTTAAATAATGGAGATAGATATGAATTCTTCAATGTGTCGAAAAGAATTTATAAAATCAGTCTGCACTTTAGGAGCTTGTTCATGTTTTGGTGTCTCAATGATCGGAATAAATAAAGCTTCTGGGCAGGAATCAACATCATCCAAACCAGGTGATCCGTTGGAAAAAAGAGCTATCAAGCGAATGGAATTTGCCGATCTTTGGGTGAAGCGTTTTATTAATGTGTTGGATAATACACTGGATGAGGAGACCAGAAAAAAAGTGATGGTGACCAATGGTAAAATCTGCTATCAAGAATGGATAAAATCAACGGGTCAACAAACTGAAGTTGTTCCGTATGAAAAATGGGTGGCCCGGGTTAGAGAAAATGTAAAGGATGGTTCCGTTCAAATTGACGGCAACGTCATTTATTTTCAGTACATAGGCAGCGCTGAAACAGGACATGCGGCGCCAGAAAACGTTTGTCTGTGCCCAATGGTGGAATCTAAACCTGTTGGATTATCGAAAACCTATTGCCTTTGTTCGATCGGCTACGTTAAAGAAATGTTCGAACAGACTTTCGGTAAACCGGTGGACGTTCAATTGATCGATTCTGTGCTCTATGGCGGTAAGAGGTGCAGGTTTAAAATAACGGTGAGCTAATGTAAAAAACATTGATATTTTTTACAACATTCGTTTTTGTTAATTGGATTTAGGTGTTCATATTTACTGCTCGGCGAGGTGTTCTTCACCTCGCCGAATGATAGCCGAAACTGAAGAACACCTTCGGCAGCGAGAAATCGATCAGTTCATGATTTGAAAGAACCATCCTTAAAGGAAGCGAATTGGATGTTTGAACAAATAGAAAATTTCTTCAATAAATATATAAGTGAGTAGTCATTAATCGCCATATAACACGGGTATCAACGTGCCGCAAATAGCTGCCCCGATCTTTGAGTTTTATTTGTCCGAAATGGTGTGTATAAGTTACTGGCCGATTGGGTTTGCGCACGTTATACCCCAGACGTTATAGAATATGGGATTAACAAAAGGAGGTCGTTAAATGGTTAACAGACTAATAAAATTAAACAGTGCTATTATTATTTTTTGTTTCGTTTGTGTAAATAAGGGAATTGCTCAAGAATCAACCGATTTTATAAACAAAATCGCTTTTTTAAAAGGAGGAGAAGTTTGGACTTCAAATATACAAGGAAAAGAGATCGAAAAATTAACGAACACCAATGGGAAAATTGAAAATTTCTTATTCTCTCCAACTCTACTGTATATTGCTTATTCTAAGATAATTAAATATGTTGATCAGCCTGGATTATGGGAGGAAGCTGAAGCTCCTAAATGTGCAGTATCTTCGATAGTCATAAAAAATCTAAAAAATGGTTCTACTATAAAAGAAATATTCCCTTCGGAGTGGATACATATAACTAAATGGAAGACTGCTAATAAGTTACTTTATCATAAATCTTCAGGGTTCGACGTTTATGGATTTTGTGAATATGATATCCAACAGGATTTTATTAGCCAGATTGAATACACGAAAGGCAGTATCTTAGAAAATGCAGATTATCACAAAGATGGATCACTCGTAGCCTATGTAGATGATTCAGGAGTGGGGAATGAGTATACTCAAAATCTGCATTTAGTAGATACGCAACTAAACACTGATACTATAGTAATATCAAAAAGAAGTATTCTTGATCCTAAAATATCTCATGATAAAAACTATATCGCATTTTTTGAAGTAGAATGGAACAGGGATACAAACAAAGGACGTGATAATGTATGGGTCTATTCAATTAAAAATAAATCGTTAAAAAAAATATATACTGGTTCTTCAAAGCCAAAAATTGGAGCAAAAGAAGAATTAGCATGGTCTCTGGATAACCAGTATCTTGGAATGTTTCATCCAAGAGTAGCATTCATATTGAACATTCAACGGTCAGAACATACTCAGACTCTATCTGGCTCAAGTTTTCAGTGGATAATAAATAATAACATTATATTTTCCCAAGATGAAAATATATATATTTACTTGTTAAAGGATAACAAGAAAGAACTAATCCATAAACATGCTACCAGACCAGTATTTTTATGGAAATGAAATTCTTATGTAGTGGTAAGCTCTAAAATGAATAAATCAGAAAAGTTTTGGGATAAAATATCAAATAGATATGATAATCTACTAAAAAAATATGAGCAGACTTATATTAAAACTATTGAAAACACTAAAAAATATCTTAATAATAATGATATTGTCTTAGATTACGCATGTGGAACAGGAATAATAGCTACAGAAATATCAAATAGTGTAAAAAAAATACATGCTATAGATATTTCATCTAAAATGATTGATATTGCAAAAAGAAAGTCAAATGAAAGAAAAATAGAAAATATAAATTTTTCCAAAACAGATATATTAGATGAAAGATATAAGAAAGAGTCATTTAATGTAATATTAGTTTTCAATATTCTATATTTATTAAGTGATGTACATAAAATTATAGAACGGATAAATGAGTTATTAAAACCTGAAGGTCTATTTATTTCAGCAACAGATTGTCTGGGAGAGAAAAAGACATTATTAAATAGATTGAAATATTTTCTAAGTAAGATAGGAATACTTCCTTTTATGAAAATGTTGAAAATCTCAGAATTAGAAAATATAATAATTACTGGAAACTTTAAAATTATAGAGACTGAAATTCTGAATAATACTACCCCGAACTATTTTGTTGTATCAAGAAAGATAGAAAGAACATAACAATAAAAATTAAGCTGACTGGAACAGAGATGTACGAATTTTATTTTTCGTTAGCCTTTAAATAAAATTTTTATAAATTTTTTATTAATTATAATATAACAATCTATTCAATATATACACAGGAATCATGGGAGATAGAAATGATGGGCAAATCCTTTAGATTTATTTTTGTAATTTGTGGATTAATTTTCTCAACAATTCATATTTTTCCACAAGAGAATGATATATTTAAAAAGAAATACGAAAATGAAATAATTAGGTTAAAAAATGAATATAACCTACCGTCAATTTCAGTAGCTATATTATCTGACCAAAGGCCAATATACACTAATGCTTTTGGATATTCCGATATAGAAAATAAGGTTGTGGCAACTGATTCAACTCCTTATAGAATTGCTTCAGTTACAAAACCAATAGCATCAACTATTATATTACAATTAGTTGAAAACGGTATTCTTGAATTAGAAGGTAAAATAAAAGATTATTGGAAAGATTATTATATTCATTTTGATAATACAAAAAATTGGATTAAAGAAAATGCTCCTCAACTAATAGGTATTATTGATAATTATTATTATGATAGAGATGATATCACGTTAAAACATCATTTAAATCATACATCAGAAGGAATTCCTGGAGAAAATTTTAAGTATAGCGGATTTCTTTATAGCAGCTTATCAAATTTAGTAGATAATGTTTCAGACAGAAACTTCTATCAATTAGTAAAAGAAGATATTATCCTTAATCTTAATATGACAAATTCTCTTCCTCAACAGTCTGATAAATGGAGACCTGATGTTATTGAAAGATTAGCAAAACCATACTACAAAAATGAAAAAAATGAGTTAGTCAGAGGTAATTATCCGCAACCAGACCTTGGTGCTGGTGCAGGTATTATTTCCACAGTGATAGATTTAGCAAAATTTGACATTGCACTGGATAATGATAAATTAATTTCACCTGAATTGAAGAAACTGGCTTTCACACCCGCAAAATTAAACAATGGGGAAAATATACCTTACGGGCTTGGTTGGTTTATAGGAAAATATAAAAACTATAAAGTAGTTTATCATACAGGTTGGCAACCCGCTTCTTTTTCAGCTCTCTATTTAAAAGTAATTGATAAAAATTTAACATTGATTCTACTGGCAAATAGTGAAGATTTAATAGCACCATTTATGCAAGGACTTGGAGCTGGACAAATAGAAGCATCACCATTTGCAAAAGAATTTCTTGATTTATTCTTATAATAGTTTTTAACGAACAAAAAACGGATAACATCGGTTTAAACGTAACCCGCCTCACGGCATTGAATTTTGGCAGTTAATATCTGAAAGAAATGGGAAGAACCATAATATCCACACCTTCGTCGTTCAGGTGACTGGCAAAGCTGTGTCTGAGGGTATGACAGGTGACGTTGAACCAAGTCATGATATTGGATCTGGCCAGTATCTTTCAGCTCAAGATAGTGGAAGAACTGATGAAGTGTCCAGACGCGGACCTTTTTGACATGAACTGAGGGATTGTCTGAGGTCACAAATTCCGTGAGATGCTGGTACGTGATCTCATCCAGGGATTTGATTTGATGAAGCTGAATAAACCACTCGAGCTCATTGAGTCGCGTGGTGAAAGCTTCGATGGTACTTTTTGAGAACAGATAATGCTTGCAATAGTTGAGGAAATTGAGTATGATGTATCGAAGCACAGGGAGACCTCCTTTCTTTTGAAAAAGAATGGATCCTATCAGGGTTTCCTTATGCTTCTATGTAAAAAATTCATCCCCGATGTCAAGCCGATTACGCTTAACTGCGGGGTTTATGGGTTATGTTGCTAAGTAATGATGTATTGTCTATGCGTTTATTAAAGAAATATTTAAAACTTGTCTGTTTAACATCATTTTTATTGTTCCTTTTTCTTTGATTTTTCATTATTATATAAATTAACAAAAGATAATTTTAACTTCGGATTAGTCCTGGATTACAGAAAATGTTTTTATAAACCAAATAGCCAAGAATTGGAATATAAATTATGAAAATGACGCGCATTGAAAAACGATTCGTCAACATCAAGAAGAAATCAGAGCGAAATATTAAAAATCTCGAGTTGGCGCTTGAATATATTGACATGGAAAAAGTTAAGATCGTTTTAGAGCTTGGATGTGGAATCGGTTTTGTTTCTCATTATTTAGCCGAAACTTACAATCTGAAAGTTTATGGTACAGATTATGATGATGAACAAATACAAATAGCAAATAAATTGCAGCCTAAAATTGATCATCTTTCATTTCAGGTTGAAGACGCTGCTAAATTGTCGTTCGAAGATTCAAGTGTTGATTTGGTTCTTTCACAAAATGTATTTCATCACATACCTAATTGGGAAAATGCAATAAAAGAAATTGCAAGAGTTCTCTGTTCCGGCGGCTATTTTGTATGGTTAGATCTCACATTTGCCAGAATAGTCAAAAATATTTTTCTTCCTTTTGTTAAAAATTATGGTCTTTATACAATTGATGATATTGAAAAAACTTTTGAGGTTCATGAGTTTAAGAAATTATTTTATGAACGCTCAGCTCATGGGCCATTGAGTCAGTATCATTATGTACTGCAGCATAATTGATATCTCGATTTGACCTTTTGCGATTCATCGATCATTTTTATATTCAAGCGCTGTGAATTATAATAAAGTGGTCAAATTATATAAGTCTAAGGCAGCCGCTAACGTTTCCATGCACTGAACTGAAACAGCGGATTCCTTCAGGTAAGTTCCGTGGTGATGAAAAGTATTGTTCTTTGCATCAGTTCAGTCTGATGCTGTTCCAGCCGGTGATGAACTTGTTATAAGAGAAATAGAAAATGAATAAGAATATTATTCGTCGTTTAATCCAAGTCGTTTCAATTCAAATTTTACAAGGCTTCATCCTTTTCATTTCTGCAGGGACATTTTATTGGAAGTGGGCTTGGATATTATTACTTCTCAGTGCCTTTCTCTTAGTAATCAATCTTATAGTAATCCCTTCAGAATTAGTTGAGGAACGTGGAAGAAAAAAGGAGAATGTTAAAAAGTGGGATAAAATACTGACTTCCATTAACATCATCCCTTCAATTTTAATGTACGTTTTTTGTGGACTTGATTATAGATTTCATTGGACAGGGGATATCAATATTGTTATAAAGATTATAGGTTTCGTTTTATTCTTTTCAGGATCTCTGATATTCACCTGGTCAATGGTTTCTAATAAATTTTTTTCTACTCTAGTAAGATTACAGACTGATCGAGAGCATACAGTCGCCACGGAAGGGCCATATAAGTATATCCGTCATCCTGGATATTTGGGATATATAATTTTCTCTTTAGCCACTCCTATATCTTTAGGTACATTTTGGGGCTTGATTTTTTCTGGAACAACCAGCATATTATTGATTATTCGTACTGTATTAGAAGATACCACACTAAAAAAAGAATTGCCAGGCTATGCTGAATATACAGAAAATGTTAAATACCGCCTAATTCCATTTTTATGGTGAAGTAGAATGAAATGTGACTTGGTAAAAATTTAATGATACTTATACCGTATAGTTAACATAACCCAAAAATGCTGCGGACCAATCCGCTGTTTACTAATTCTGGTTTGGAGAGGATAGTGGTATCACATTATTCGGAAAGGTAACTCCTGGCGGTTTGACCGCAGATTTTCATGTTAACCTTTAAATGAAATGGTTTAGTATAAGAACTCTGTTAAATCCTCGACTTTTATAAAAATTTATTAGTGAAAATGATAATTTAGAACACTTTTGAAAATATGATCATTTCTTGATCGAATCATTCAAAAGTGTTGAGGAACAACCGATGAGTACCGAAAAATATATAGACCCGGATCCTGAAAAAAACCAAATTCCTGACCTCGTGCACGCATTTACGGATAACCGAATCGAACTACCGGTTCTCGATATCACGCATCCGCAGTTTCTCTCAAGCATCGATGAGGACCATCTGGAAGAGGTGAGCAAAGCATCCATCCAGAAAATGTTAGCCCTGGGTGAGATGTCAGATGCCCAGAAAAAGACGTACTATGAGCGGCTTTCAAAATCGTATATTTTTGGCCGCATCTTCATGAGAGATCCCGATGCCAATTTCCTGAACGGCATGAGTACGTATGTTTATAAACTCGGTCCGAATCTCATCGGGGGTGGACAGGACAGAGAGCTGGATAGAAGCCTATCCATGGGAATTGGCGGCGTATCCGTAAGGATGCGCATAAGAGACCTGTGTCGATTGCAGGCTGATGCAGTGATCCCACAGCTCGAATCGTCACCTCAAAAGAATCTTTGCTTTATCAATATTGCAGGGGGTGCAGCAAGCGACAGCATCAATACTCTCATTCTTATTGTCAAAGAAAATTCGTCTCTTTTAAACAACAGAAAAATCGAGATCAATGTCTTGGACATCGATACAATCGGTCCTCATTTCGCCCCTTGTTGCATAGAAGCCCTCAAGACCCAGGCTCATCATTTTCATGGTCTGGATATTGCATTCCATCATATTCCCCATGATTGGAAAGATACGGATGGGCTGATTCCATTATTGTCGGATAAAAAAGACTACATCGTAATGTGTGCATCCGAAGGCGGGCTGTTTGAATACGGGATGGATGAAGATATCATACGCAACTTGAATGTGCTGTACGATCATTCACCCGATAGTATGCGGATTGCCGGGATTATCATTCATGATACCTATAAGGTCGATGCGACAGTTCCCGCGACGGCGAAAGCCACAAATGCGGGATTGCGATTCCTCGGTGTAAACGGTCTGACAGATATACTTGAAAGGACGGACTGGAGATTTGAGAGCATTCAGGAGAAAAATCCTATTTATGTGATTTTCACTTTGAAGAAGGATAAATATCATGGTGTGTGAACGTCTCATCAAACTCTCCCTTCGAAAAGTATGATGGACCTATAGCCCATCAATCGGTGATGGGCGAAAGTTCCACCCTTCGAGACCGAAGTCAATTCAATAGTGAAAGAGCACCCCTATTTTTATAAAATCAAAGAATTTGTTCTAAGTTTAGCACAAACAGAAGAAAGAGACCAGACAAAAATGCCCATATCAATATTTAGTTTAACACGCCAGTGCAAGCGACGCGGCCACTTTGTTTATCATTCAAAGGTCGCTCGTGCTTTGTACGCCTGCTGGTAATTAAAAAGTCATATAAAGACGGAACTGACAAGACCTGGCTAAAGAAAGTAAGTGAATTCGAGGGTATTTTGTTCCCAGGTCTGGAAATTGAAGTCTTTAGTAGGGATCAAAAAATAGAAGCAGAAGATTGGTTATCAAGCCCGGATGACAATTATTAAAAATTGTGGCTAACCATTGATAAAGCATGATCGTAATATTGATGTTTTATACATCACTAATGATAAATGCGCTATTTTAGGTGAGCTTGCCAATCCAGGCTGACAAAGAGGGGGCAAAGAAAGAACGATCTGTTTTATCTTCACCTCAACTGTTTAAGATGTTGATGCATCAACCGAGGCGGTTCATAATTCGCAACTTCCAACGGGAGGCATTCCGATGACAACCATACTTAAACTCGATGAAATCGAGCGTCTGATTGATATCCCGTAGCTGATCCGCGAAATCGAAGCCGGGCCTGCCGATCGGTGATGGGTTGTTTCTAATTTTTAGTCACAAGACAGGGGAACTCAAGCTGATTCTACTGGATAAATGCTGGCTTACCGATATGCGCACCGCAGCTGCCGGGGCGGTCGCGGCAAAAACACTCGATGATCTGGTTTCGCAATGCAATCTCATCGTTACCACGACCTCGGCCAAAAGCCCCTTGATTCTGACCGATCAAGTGCAGAAAGGAACACATATCACCGCGATGGGATTGGACGATCAAGGAAAGCACGAGCTCGAAGCCGAACTCCTGGCAAAGGCAGATCTGGTCGTGGCTGACAGCGTTTCACAATGTGTTGAGCATGGCGAATGTTTTTATGCAGTTCAAGGAAAGCAGCTTGATCAGGATTCCATTCTTGAATTGGGCCAAGTAATCAATAATCCCTTAATCGGTCGAACCAGCGAGGACAAAATCACGGTTGTGGATCTGACAGGGGTCGCGATCCAGGACATCCAAATAGCCAAGATGGTCGATCAGACTCTGAAGGCAGATAAAAAACAGATGAGGTATGAATCATGACAAACAGAAAACAGCAGCAGCTGGATGTACCGCAGTTAGTTTCGGAGGCCGTCGAAAGATGCCGGGATTACCTTCCCCCCACACCTCTTGAGTATTCTATGTATCTCAGCAAGAAGATCGAAGGAGAAGTCTGGCTTAAACTGGATTTGATGCAGAGGACCTCTTCATTCAAGTTTCGTGGTGCGATCAATAAAATCCTGTCGCTCACGGAAGCAGAGCTCGACAAAGGAGTGGTCTCGGCCTCCACAGGCAACTACGCCCTGGCGGTTGCCGAGGCAATGAAGATAAGAAAACGACGCGCTACCATTTACGTAGCCGAGGATATTGATCCATCACGTCTGGAACTGTTAAGATCCCATGGCCTGGATCTGGTCATTCATGGCAAGCTCGCCTGGGATGCGGAAAAAGAGGCCCGGCGGGTTGCGGAAGAGGAGGACAAAATTTACGTGTCGCCATACAACGACCCCATTGTGGTTGGCGGG
>Ga0111192_1010_pt1 | contig 16056 bp, 10 predicted proteins | sample DeeMarSWOR324_28_FD_80360 | JGI IMG/M metagenome (GOLD analysis project Ga0111192, IMG submission 80360) | bacterium SM23_57 | reverse complement strand
TCGAAGCTGTTAGCAATGTCGGGGATGTGCCAGGGTTGTTCTTCAGTCAGGTTTCCAGATTCATCGAAGAATTGCTGGGGATGGTTGGCGATCCAACCGGGATCGTTCACTCGAAGTTGATCGTAGTCGATTTCGCGGTTGGACATCACCCAGTATTTGTGCATATCGCCAACAGGTGTGCCGTAAAAGGCTGTCCATTCACCTCCAGGACTTTCTACATGCGATTGCCATGATGGTCCGAAATCCGGATCGGGATATCCACCGGAAATCCACCAGTTTGCACTCAGGGTGGCATCGCCTAATTCCGATTGAGGAGTAAAGATTCCGACGACACCGGGGGCGACTAAATCGCTTCCGGATCCGACCTCGTGATATCTGCCGTCGTTATCTGCCCAGTAGGCGATGTTCCAGTTTTCACCATTGACGTCCGACAGGAATCCGACGATGTCGTCCTGCCAGCGGTTATCGAATTCCTGATCATTACCGACTTCGCCGTCAACCAGCATTCCGAGATAAGGGTTCTTCAGAATTCTATCGCCAATATTCTCGATAGTGAACTGAAAGATCACTATGTCATCGAACCCGAACGCATCCCAGACCATGCTTTTCTGTATCACTTTTACACCTAAAGGAACGTGAGGACCATCTATCGGGTCGTTAGTTACCCAAAAAGCCTCCTTTAAAGTGTCCGCGTATATGGCGGTGAATTCCTGTGGTGAATTTGCCGAGGAAGAGTACATTTCTACACCGCAATATCCGGTTTCTCCTGGAATATTAGAGTTTTGTTGGATTACATTATTGATGCTTTCACCGGGGTAGAGTTCATTCGTGCCAAACCATCCGTCCTCTCCAGTGGAAACACGCGGATATTCGTATCCTTCTTCTTGTATCAAGGCGCCAATCCAGACACCCATTCTACTCAGGTATTCGATGTCGGAGTCGATGGGGAATCTAAGAGATGGAGGCCACTCGCTGGCAGTGGCTGATGGTGAGCCATTGCCGATCGCCCCCCAATTGTGTACGGATAGACCGACATTGCTTCTGTCGTGATACAGACTGTGGAGGTTGGGATTAGCGATGCAAAAAGCCTGAGTGTTAACAGATTCTCTGATAGGGGGTTGGGCGGTAGTGAAGTTGGAGAAGCCTAATATGAGAATCAGCAGGAATACCCCCAGATTGGAAACGCGTGCAGTCATTTCACCCTCCCAATTGTTAATTCCTTATGATACTCCTTCTAAATAAAGAATTGTCGGGGGTGAAGGAATCTTACTCGTTTGAATATGAAAAGCGTACCTTTTCCTTGAATTATATCATGTTACGATGGACGCGGTTGTTGAGGAGGAACCACCCATTTGCTGGGATGTTTGGTGTCGGTCGCAGAGCCCAATCCCACAAAGAGTTCCTTCCAGATCTCCTGAATATGTCCCACCAGACGAATATGTAAGCCATTTTTCACTGCAGGAGCGACTTCCTTTAGGTCCTTTTCGTTGCGGCTGGGAAGGATGATGTGTTGAATTTTAGCGCGTTTCGCCGCCATAAGTTTTTCAGCGATGCCTCCGATCGGGAGTATGTTGCCTCTCAAGGTGATTTCCCCAGTCATGGCAATGTCTGCGGGGACAGGTTCATTTCTTAACGCTGACAGCAGGGCGGTAGCCAAAGTAACGCCGGCGGAGGGTCCGTCTTTAGGGATGGCGCCTTCAGGGATATGGATGTGGATCTCTTTGGTTTTGTAAAAATCGGGATTGACGCCTAATTCGTTAGCATTAGTTCTAATGTAAGACAAAGCAGCCTTGGCAGATTCCTTCATTACATCGCCCAATTGCCCCGTCAGGGTTAGCTGCCCTTTGCCTTTCATTAACGCCACTTGAATGTTTAAAATGTCCCCGCCGGTGGATGTCCAAGCTAATCCAGTGGCCATTCCTACTCGGTTGCCTTCCTCGATCTCCTGTTCCCGGTACCGGGGAACCCCTAAATATCTCTCTAACGAAGACTTATTGATCCTGGTGGGACGGTCTAAGGCCTCTTCTACCCGTTTCCTGGTGACTTTGCGGCAAATCTTGGCGATATTTCTCTCCAATTCTCTGACTCCCGCTTCCCTGGTGTAGCCTTCGATAATCCAGTGGATGGCGGCTCGAGAAAACTGGATTTCTGTTGGTTCTAAGCCATGTTCTTTTAATTGCTTGGGGACTAAAAACTGTCTAGCGATTTCGATCTTTTCGAAGGTCAGATACCCCGGTAACTCGATAATTTCCATCCGGTCCTGGAGAGGTATAGGAACATTATGCCGCACGTTGGCGGTGGTGATGAACATCACCTGAGACAAGTCGTAGTCCACTTCCATGTAATTGTCTGAAAAGTTTTTATTTTGTTCGGGATCGAGAACTTCCAACAGTGCCGAGGACGGGTCGCCACGGAAATCGATCGACATCTTATCCACTTCATCCAGCAAAAAGACCGGATTGATAGTTTTTGCACGTTTCATGGACTGGATGATTCGACCCGGCATAGACCCGATATATGTTCTCCGGTGTCCCCGGATTTCTGCCTCATCGCGAATTCCACCCAAGGAAACCCGAACAAAATTCCGCCCCATGGCTCTTGCTACAGAACGACCCAGGGAAGTTTTCCCCACGCCCGGTGGGCCGACCAGGCAAATAATCTGCCCCCGCACATTACCTACTCGTTGGAGCACTGCAAGATGTTCCAGAATCCGTTCTTTGGGCTTTTCAAGTCCAAAATGATCCTCATCCAGAATCCGATCCGCATCCTTGATGTCAATATTGTCTTCGGTCTTTTGGATCCAGGGCAACACGGTGATCCAGTCCAAATAGTTCTTTATAACGGTCGCTTCCGGCGACAACATGGGCATGCCCTTGAGCTTGTCAAGCTCTTCCAAGGCTTTTTCCTTCACAAGAGGCGGAAGATTCGCTTTTCTGATCTTCTTCCGATAGAGGATGATATCTGAAAAATCTTCATCGATGTCTTCGCCAAGTTCTTTTTTAATGATTCTCATTTGTTCCTGGAGATAGAAATTTCGCTGGCTGCGCGAAATTTTCTCCCGAACCTGGCTGTCGATAGATTTTTCTATCTTTAAAATCTCAATTTCCTTCTCCAGCAAGCGGGAAATAGCGACCATTCTGTCGAATAGCGACCGGATCTCCAGGATCTTCTGCTTCATCGCCATCTCGACATTGACGTAACCCATAATAAAATCGGGCAGTCGTCTTGATGAAGAGATTGCGGTGGCAGAAAACAGGATCTCGTCCGGAAGATGGCGGTTTAGCTGTACATATTCTCGGAAAACCTCTAACGCATGACGAAAAGCGCCCTCGATCTCCGTATTTAATTCATCGCTTTCTTCCCACAAGTTAATATAACTTACAAACCTCTCCCCTTCGCGGTGGATTCGATTCACCCCCGCTCTGGCAAGACCTTCCACCAGGACTTTCACCAACCCATTGGGAAGCTTCAGCGTTTGCATAATCCTGCCGACCACTCCTACCCGGAATAAATCTCTGCCGGTAGGATCTTCCTGCCCGGGATCTCGTTGAGCAACCAAAAAAACCAATCGATCCCCATCGGTTGCCTTCTCAATTGCTTTCAATGTCGATTGCCTGCCGATCAGTAAAGGAAAAACCATGGTGGGAAACACCACCAGGTCCCTTAGAGGAATAGTGGGAAGGCTTTTAGGGATCTCGAGATCCATCAGGTCTTTATCTTCGATTTCTTTATGGTCAGTCATAATAAACGCCTTACATTTGCATTAAATCAAGCCCGTTTTTTTCTTAGCCGTAATTTTGCTTTTTCAGTGTGCAAAATTACGGCTTCCGTAATAATAACTTCCTCGACGCCATGTTTAGAAGGGATTTCGAATAGCACATCACTCATAGCGGTTTCCATAATCGAACGTAATGCTCTTGCTCCGGTTTTTCGCTTCTTGGCTTCTTTAACCACAGTTTTCAACGATTTGTTATCGAAAGTGAGTTTGATGCCCTCAATTTCCATCAGTCGTTGATATTGCTTAACCAAAGCGTTTTTGGGTTCTTTGAGGATTTTCATCAGCGCTTTTTCGTCGAGATCATCCAATGGCGCCACCACGGGGAGTCTGCCGATTAATTCAGGAATCAACCCGAACGACAATAGATCCTCATACTCAACCTGGGAGAGAAGCTCAAAAGCGCTATATTCACTGCGACCACGAACCTCAGTGCCAAATCCTATGGTTTTCTTGCTGATGCGCTGAAACGTGATCTGATCCAACCCGTGAAAAGCACCCCCGCAAATGAACAGAATATTCCTAGTGTCTATCGGAATTAGTTTTTGCTCGGGATGTTTCCGCCCTCCTTGTGGAGGAAGGTTGGCGATGGTGCCTTCCAGGATTTTCAACAGCGCCTGCTGCACGCCTTCGCCTGACACATCGCGGGTGATGGAAGGTCCCGCTTCGCGTTTGGCAATCTTGTCCAATTCATCGATATATACCACGCCGATCTCGGTGCGTGCTATGTCATAATCTGCTGCCTGCAATAACCTTACCAGCACATTTTCCACGTCTTCACCCACATATCCTGCTTCGGTAAGGGTGGTGGCGTCGGCAATAGCAAACGGTACCTTTAGGAATTGCGCCAATGTCTGTGCCAGAAGTGTTTTCCCGGTTCCGGTAGGTCCGATGAGAAGAATGTTTGATTTCTCAATCTCAACATCACTGCCGTCATCCCGGGCATTGATCCGTTTATAATGGTTGTACACCGCCACCGATAGACGTTTCTTCGCCTCGTCCTGTCCGATCACATACTCGTCCAACCGTTTTTTTATCTGCTTGGGTGATGGGATATCAGTGATCTTGGCGATACGCTTTCCTGCCAGGTTCCGCTTCACGATGTCGTAACCAGCTTGGATACATTGATCACAGATGACAGCTTTCGGACCCGTGATCATCACCGTAATTTGGCTGGGAGACCGCCCGCAGAACGAGCAGGGTCTATCCTCACCGGGTAACGTTGGAGTACTTATGATCCCTCCTTAGGATGTTAGATTTTCCATTCCTTTGGGAGTGATGATGTTATCGACAATCCCATATTCCTTCGCTTCATTGGCGGACATGAAATAATCCCGGTCGGTATCCAAGCCGATTTTTTTCAAGTCCTGTTTCGTGTGGAATGCCAGGATTTCGTTTAATTTTTGCCGAATTTTCAGGATTTCTTTCGCATGGATTTCAATGTCTGCAGCCTGACCGCGAACGCCGCCCATGACCTGATGAATCAGTATTCGAGAGTTGGGCAGGCAGGATCGTTTTTTGTCAGCCCCCGCAGCCAGTAGTACCGCGCCCATCGACGCCGCCTGACCGATGCAAATGGTGGCAATGTCGGGCTTGATGTACTGCATGGTATCGTAAATCGCCAGTCCCGCGGTCACCGATCCTCCCGGGCTGTTGATGTATAGGCTAATGTCTTTTTCAGGATCCTCAGCCGCCAGGAACAGTAATTGAGCGGTGACGCTGGAAGCTAAGATATCGTCAATGTCAGTATCGAGGAACACGATGCGTTCCCGTAAAAGCCGGGCGTACACGTCATAGGCCTGGTCGAATTGTCCTCGTCGTTCGTAGACGACCGGTGGGAATTTCGGCATATGTATCTCCTTAATTTATAATCTATTCCGGAAGAACGATGGATTTCCTTCCGTAAAAATTATCGGTGTCGACCTTCCGCTCCACTACCTTGGCTTGTTTCGTCAGCCATTCCAGCACTTTCCGTTCGGTGATGTCAGAAAGCAATTCCTGGCGGCGTTCCGGAACGTTGTAGGTCATGCGGATTTGTTCTTCATCGGCTCCCGATTCCACTGCCTTTTGAATGGCATCTTCCACGTCTTGATCGTTGCTGTTCAACGATTCTTGTTCCGCAAGTTTCCGCCGGATCAGTATCCATTTCAAGTTCCAGATCGCCGATGCCCGGTGCTGCTGGCGAAAGGATTCTTCGTCGAATTCGTTTTTGCTGGTTCGCTTCTTGGCATTGGCCACCATCCGATCCAAGTAGTCGTCGATCATGGATTTGGGCAATATGAACGAGTGGGCTTTGACGACCGCATCCACCAGCCGGTGGTGAAAACGATCTTGAGATTCACGCGCAGTCCTACCCTCCCAGTATTTGCGCACATTTTCCTTCAGCCCATCCAAGGAATCTACCTGTTCGTCGATGCTCTTGGCAAATTCATCGTTGAGTTCAGGAAGTTCCTTGTTCTTTAACGCTTTAGCCGTCATACGATATCGGATCTCTTCTTCTTTCCTGCCCTGCGCATCCTGTGATTGTTGGCGCATCATCACGTCCCGATTCTCGTCCGCTTTGATGCCCAACAACTGCGTATCGAAATCCTGACCAAATGGGCTCTTGCCAATTTCTATTCTTATATCTTTCCAAGTCTTACCAATCAGTGGAACCCCGTTAGGATCAAGTTCTTGCAAGTCACATTCGATGATGGATCCATCCACTGCTTCACCGTCCAGAGGATTCAACACACCAGCTTCCTCACGGAGTTCCTGCAAAGTCTGATCAATGTCCTCATCCCGGATGCTGACCAATTCCCGTTCCACAGAAAGTTTGTCCAGTTTAGCTAATTCAAAATCCGGAGTGATGGAAACCACAGCTTTATAAACTAAAGGCGAATCGGAATCAAATTTGATTTCTTTGATATTTCCAGGAGCAATCGGCTTAAGATTTTCTTTGTCCAGCGCGTCTTGATAACTTTCGTCGATGGTGTCTTCGATTACCCGACCGCGAATCGTGCTCCCAAAACGTTGTCGCACGATCCTGAGGGGGACTTTCCCTGGGCGGAAACCATCTATCTGCGCTTTTTTTTGGTAATCTCTCAGCGCGGATTCCAGTCTGTCCGCCATTTCCCCGGCATCAACTGTAATCGTCAACGTAATTTCGTTTTCGCCTGTGTTCTCACTTTGAATATTGATGGATTCGGATTTCATGTTATCCAATATAGTTTTGATGGTTGTGTTCCGACAAAAAGGCCGGGACTTGATTTAGTCCGGGCCTGGACCTGTGCGAGAAGGGGGATTCGAACCCCCACACCCGAAGGCACCAGATCCTAAATCTGGCGCGTCTGCCAATTCCGCCATTCTCGCCCGAACTATAAATATAATACAAATCTTAGCGAAAAGCAACTCTCACTTGCTCTCGGGCTCGCCCACAAGGTCATGTTCGCGGATGAATCGCTCGACGTCTTTGACATCTTCCGTGCTGCCAATGATTAATGGTACGCGTTGGTGGAGATCCATCGGTTCGACATCCAAGACGCTGCCAGTACCCGTGGATGCATATCCACCAGCTTGCTCAACGATAAACCCCATCGGTGCGCATTCATAGAGAAGTCTCAACTTCCCATGAGGCTTCTTGGGATCCTTGTTGTCTGCCGGATACAGGAAGACACCACCTTTAAGCAGGTTTCTATGAAAATCAGCCACCAGCGAACCAATGTACCTCGCGGTGTACGGGCGCCTAGTCTCTGGATCTTCTTCTTGGAGGTATTTGATGTACTTTTTTATACCGTCTGACCAGTAGCGATAGTTACCTTCGTTGCAGGAATAGATCCTTCCTCTTTTAGGAATTGTGATGTTGGGATGAGACAACAGAAATTCACCCACCGAGGGATCCAATGTAAATCCCGACACCCCGTTACCGGTCGTGTAGACCATCATGGTGGAGGAACCGTAGATTATATATCCCGCCGCCACTTGCTCGCGTCCTATCTGTAGAACGTCTGCAGCCGTTCCCCGGGGACCACGTGATATCTTACGATGAATGGAAAAAATGGTTCCAATGGATACATTGACATCGATGTTCGACGATCCGTCCAAGGGATCAATGCTCATGGCGTATTTTCCTGCCGGGAATCGCTCTGGAATGGGGATGATGTCGGCCTCCTCTTCCGAAGCCATGACGCACAGATGCCCGGTATGATCCAGCGCATTGTAGAACGTCGTCTGAGCATAATTGTCTAATTTCATAACCTCTTCGCCCTGGACATTGATTTCACCAGTGATGCCTAAAATATTGATTAGACCAGCTTTGTTCACCTCCCGACTGACGATCTTTGCCGCTAATGCAATATTCTGCAACAACCCTGTCAAATCACCAGTGGCATCAGGATACTTGCGCTGATGTTCCAGGATATGGCGTTCGATAGTGGTGATGCCATGGGTCATCAAGCACCTCCTTGCTGTCTATGAATGGTAAAGTTAAAAAAGCACTTAAAAATAAATAATAATAAAAATCTCATCGAAAAGCAAGAGGAAATCGCAAGAAGACAACGAAATCGTTTGAAAAGCTATTGATTTTGCAAAGGAAATTCTTTATCTTATATTTTCGATAACTCGATAGTGAATTATGAAGTTTAGAGGCTTGAAATGGCTACACCTAAGTATGATACAGAAGCATACCGGCAATTCGCGGAAAATCTTCAAACGATCCTAGATCGACCGAACATTCAGAAAGTAAGATTGGAAGATTTAAGAAGACCGTCGATTAAACGTGGACAACAAACTCGGTTTGGTGCCTGGGGATGGAGATCAACCGTCTCCTCCAGAATTGGTCCGAAAACAGTGTATTTAGGCAGTGAAAATGTATGGCTGCCCAATCCTACCAATCTCCAGGCGAAGATTATTGAAAGCTCTCCAGAAGAACTACATAAAGTACTTCACTGGATGAGAACATTACCGTTTTATCATCTCCGAGGTCAGATGGGTAATAATGATGAATATAATCCCATATGTAACCTCTTCATCAGTATGGCGGATCCCAAAAACGCCCGTTTGGCATATATGTGGGGTAACACGATGTTCAAACCTACCAGTCGACCCGGTCCGGAATTCATTATGATTCATATTCCGGAGGAACATCATCTTCGTCAGCAAGTGTTAGCACTGCCGGAGTACCATATAAACATCGCACTTGGTACGGATTATATGGGTGAAGATAAAAAAGGATTCCTCCGCCAAGCCATGTGGTATGCAGATGAACATGGTATGCTGGGTCTTCACGCCGGTACTAAAGTTGTGACCGCCCGGGATAAAGAAACCGGTCAACTGAAAAACTACGGTGTCTTTTTATTCGGACTTTCCGCCACTGGAAAATCGACCTGGTCATGTCATCCGCTGGGACTGGATTATAAAAACGGCGAAGACACCAAGGTTGCACAGGATGATATTGTGTTCCTGAAACAGGATGGTTCCGCCTATGGGTCAGAGAACAACTACTTTGTGAAAACGGACGTATCGAAAGATATGCAGGAAGCAATGTATAATGCGCTTATGCATAAATCCGCCTTATATGAAAATGTGATGTTGGATTCAAAAGGAAATCCCGATTTCCTCGACGAACGGTTGTGCGCAAATGGAAGGGCTGTGATTCATCGGAAACAACTGAAAATACAGAGAGGGCGTAGGAAAGCAGGAATTTACTATAAGTCAGTCAATCTGCCTTCCCTAGAGGAACTTGATGGTTTGATTTTCGCTTTTATTACTCGCCGGAATACTATTATGCCCTTCGCGCAAAAACTGACGGCGGAACAAGCAGTGCTTGCGTATCTGTGGGGTGAATCCTCCCACAGCGCTGCTTCCGAACCGGATAAAGCCGGACAGTCGGTACGAACCGTTGGCACCGATCCATTTATCGTCGGTTCCCAGGCACGGAAAACCAACCGCTTTTGGGATATCATTATGGCGTTGGAAGGCAAATATCCCGGGAAAGTACATTATCGTCAATATAATACCGGCGGTATGGGTGAAATCTTGAAACGATACGAAGAACATGGCGAAACCAAACTCAATGTTATTCGCAAAGCAGGTCGGGTTCCCATACCATTGATGTCGACAATCCAGCGCGGTGATGTGCGTGGTACAAATCAATACCGCCCCGGTCGACTGGGTACGGAGGAAATATACCACGTGGAAGAAGGCGATCTATCCAATTACAATGTGGATCAGATGTATTCCCAGGAACAGATTGATGAATATATCTATGAAATCGTGAAAGGTCGTAGGAGATTCACCGATGAAGTAGCAAAGGAAGGATTAAAACCGGAAATCCTTCACGAGGCAGAGAAATCGTTCCGGATTCAGCCTAAGAAAAAGACCACGGTCGCAGTTCCGGATGGTGTTCCCAAAGAAAATGAGAAAATAGAAGAAAAAGCCGAGGAACCGGAAGAAATTGAGGAGAACATCCCTGTCATCCCCGATTGGGAAACCAAATCCCGCCCCAAACGAGCCATTTTAGGACGGTATCGGTAGATGACCTAATTTATGGAAAAAGCCCGCGTTTGTGGGCTTTTTCAATTCTATGAAGTTCGTTTACCACTTCAAAGAGAACGGCGTGAATCGCGTTTCCGTATCATAAACATCGACTCCCTCACGTCGCTTTAAAAATCGAACCACTGCATAAGTGATGGGAGTTGCCAGGGTTTCAAAGGCGCATTTGAAGATGTAATTGGAGAGAGTAATCGCTATCAGCAAGCTGCCTGGCAGTGTACCCCAGAAAGCAATCAGCACGAACAGGATTGTATCCACCCCTTCACCCGCCAACGTACTGCCAATAGTGCGGGTCCAAAGGAATCGTCCCTTAGTCCAGATTTTCATCTTCGCCAGAATCGTGCTGTTGGTGAATTCGCCGGCAAAATAAGCGATCAGGCTTGCGATCACAATCCGCGGTGTATACAGGAGGATATGCCGATAAGCGTCCTGATACTCCCATCCTTCCGCAGCAGGTAATGCACCCACCACGATAAAAACCGCTGACATCAGTAGCGCTGATCCGAATCCTGTCCAAATCACCCGCCGGGATGCCTTAAAACCATACACTTCGGTCAGAATATCCCCGAAGATATAGCTCAGAGGGAACAGCAGCGTGCCGCCATCGAATGTGAATGGTCCCAGCAGCAGGATCTTCGTTGACGCCACATTGGAAATCAACACCACCGCCACAAACAACCCGGTGATGATCTCGAAATAGCGGTAGGGTTGTCGATCTGGTTTCGTCACAGACATTATACATGTGCATTTATAATATTGATTGCACAAACTTAATATATCTGCAGTAGAAAGTCAAGGCATTTTCAAACTAAACAGCCCACCCGAATCCCAAGGCGGACTGTTTAAAACGTAATTGTGTAATTAATTCTATTTTATAAGCAACATTTTTTTTGTTGACCGAAAACCCTCAGTTTTTAACACACAGAAATAGATTCCGGTTGATTGATCTGCTGCATTCCACATCACGTGATAAGTACCTGCAATTTGTTCTTCATGTATCAGAGAGGTAATTTGATGTCCCAGCAGATTATATACGGTCAAAGATACAATCCCATCTTCTTTTATGGCATATCGAAGTCTCGTAAAAGCATTGAAGGGATTAGGCCAGTTTTGAGACAAATAATAGTCTGTGGGTATTGATAATTCTGCAATAGGGGTAGCGGTGGCGATTATATCATGGATTGTTTCTATACCGTTGATATCCACATCGGAAATCTGGTATTGATAGGTAATATTGTTAATTACATTATGGTCAATGTGGTTATATTCATGAGGTATAGTGGTAGTGCCTTGTCCCGGAATGTTTGCGATTGGATAGAATGATTTATAATCACTAACTCTGCGGTATAACACAAAGTGGTCATTATCGGTTTCGCTGGCGGTTTCCCAATGCAGCCGCACCCGCCCATCGCCGGGGATGGCTTCAAAAATCACCATTTCCACAGACAGGGGCACGTCACGTCGGTGTTCATAGGCGCCGATGTCAGGATAAGACCCTGGAGGATCAGGCCGAGGATTTCCTTCAATATCGCAACCTGCCGGGGTTGTGGGATCGCCTGCGCCGATGCACCTGCTTGAATCATGCAAGTGCAGATTTCCTGTATCCGGATGGACGAACATCGGATTTTCAAAAATATTGAAAAAGATATCACTCGAATCATTGTTTGCATTGACAGTGTCGATAATTCCCAGTTCCGGCGGACATGATGGTCCCGAAAAGTTGCCGCCTCCATTATCGGAGAAATTGTTGAACATTATTGAGGATTCGCTCGCATAATCATCAAAATAGATGCCCCCGATTCCCGTATTGTTTGCAACAATTGTATTCACCATGCAGATATCGCCACCCCAAATATAAACACCTCCACCTTCGTGACAGGACGAATTACCCCATATGGTACAATTTGACAGGCAGCAGTAGCCAGTTGTGCTTATCCCACCGCCATACCAGCTGCTTGTGTTATTGCTGATAACGCATCCGTCGAAAACCCCATCCCCACAAATACCTGCTCCGTGTGACGACATATTTCCACTGATAATACAATTATTTATGGCAGTCCCATAGCAATATATTCCTCCCCCTATTCCCCAACCAGAACCATTATTTGTAATTACACATTGGTTTATTTGACCGCCGAAGCTAACGATTCCTCCACCCTCGTCATAACTTATGTTTCCGTCGATGATGCAATGGCTAATTTCGGTGGACCCGCCAGTAGTAAGTATTCCCCCTGCAGTTCCCCCCTCGTTTCCGCTAATGTTGCATTCGATTATTGATGCGGTACAAGCCTCACAGAGAATAGCTGTACCGCCGCCGGTGGAATAATTCCCTATAAAAGTAGAACACTCAATTTTTACGAATGAATTATTACAGTTTACCCCGGCACAATAGCCAAAGTGGGATTCGTTTCTACTGAAATAGCAGTTGCTGACAGTGATATTTGACCCGTTGGCATAGACGCCTGCACCGAAACTTGCCTCGTTCTCACAGATATCGCAGAAACATATACTCAATTGGCTGTTGAAAGAATAAATTCCTCCGCCTTCTTGACGTGAATAATTATAGTTCCGTCTTATGGTACAGTGGTTAATCACCAGGTCATAATAGCTGCATTCAATTCCACTCGATCCACTTCCGGTAATAAGGCAATATCCTAATTGACTCTCCTCAACGTTACTTCCGCTGTACTCCATTCCTTGCCAACCCCCACCCGGCTGTCGAGGTATGAATTTGATCGTGTCTGCGTACGTGCCGATTGCAGACAAATAACCTGTAATTTCGAATCGGTAAGATCCGTCAAATAGGAATACTGCACCGGGTTCGATTGTCAATGAGTCTCCACTTTGTATGGAAATGTCTCCAACAACGAGGTATGTGGTATCCTGTAAAGTTCCGCTTAAATTTCCAGAAATCGGGATTTGAGCAAGAGCAATGCCACTAAGACCAATAAATAGTAACACCGCAATGGCGTGGAAAAATCGATAATACATACTGCCCCCATTTTTCTTTAGTTGTGTGATGTAATCTTGGGTATGACAGAGTGTTATGGTAGGATATACAGGTAATCTAAATATAATACATGGGTAATGGAATGTCAAGAGAAATTGCTATAGCGAGAAAATTAATGCCGCTGTGTTTTAATGTGAACAATCGAATAGTAAATAAAAACCCATCGGGCTATTCCGATGGGCTGTTTTCATTACTCTTTGCAGGGTTTAAAAGCACATGCTATATATTCATCACTTTATAAGTATCATTTTTTTAAACTGATGAAAATCCTGAAGTTTCAGACAACAAAAATAAATTCCTGACGGACAATCATCAGCGTACCACGCAAGGGTATAAGAACCAGCGGGAAGCGTTTCATTAACCAGAGTCGCTACCTCATTACCCATAATATCATAGATGTTAATCAACACAAGATTCTCTTCGGGGATATGATATTTGATGGTTGTTGATGCATTGAATGGGTTCGGCCAGTTTTGTTCTAACCGATATTCTGTAGGAATATCACTTCCGTAGCTTGAGATGTCTTCAAATACGATTCTTTCCCCGGTGGAGGGCTCAGCCAGCCAGTGTTCATGCGCTCCAATATCACTGATGGATCCCTGTGGATAGGGTCTTGGTTTCCCTTCGATATCAAAAGTCGCAGGCGCCGATGGATCACCAGCACCGATGCAATGACTATCATTTTGCAGATGAAAATCCCTTGCGCCATAACTAACAAAGCAGGGGTTTTCCAAGATATTGGAATGTACATCGCAGGAATCACCATTTGCGTTCACACTGACGACAACGCATAGATCGATGGGAGGAGAATTACCCCCAATCGTATATACAACATTATCAAAAAAGTCGCAGTATCTAATAAAAGATGAAGAAGGGTTGGTATAGTTGAAAGTCATACCATGAGAATTTCCAGCGACAATAGTATTTACCGTAGTAGTCCGTGACCCTTCACCCACTTGAATGCCGCCACCCTGATATGGTGATGAATTCTTCACTATGGTGCAGTTTATGACAGTAAAATGGGAATAGTAAGATATGATTCCAGCTCCGTCATACCCTGTCCTGTTTCCGACGATAATGCAATTGAACACTTTGGGATGAATGCAAAAATCAAATCGAATAGCACCACCTCCCATTCCTGCCCAATTGTTGGCGAATATACAATTTTTTAATATAACATCTGCTGTAGAGTTTTGGACTCCTCCTCCTTGTGTGGCTGCTGTGTTTTCGAAAAATTTGCAGTTTTCATAATATGGGTTAGAAAAATCATTAGAAGCCCCGCCGCCTCGGTCGTTTGAAGAATTGTAGCTGATATTACATTTGGTGAAGGTTGGATAAGAATCATCACGGCAGGAGATACCACCACCCCGAATGCTGACTTCATTATAAGTTATTTTACAGCAGATTACTCTAGGTGCAGCTCCGTCATAGCATGCGATGCCACCCCCATAATCCCCAGTGTTCTCAGTAATTTCACAGTGTGTGACTGTAGGGCTGCAAGATTCAAGGCAAATCCCACTATCGAAGCTGCCGGTGATAAAGCAGTATTCTAAAATGCTCTGATCGGATGACGTATTTTTTAGTTTGATACCCCCCCATCTAAAGGTACCGTGATCTGGAACAAATAATATTTTGCTTTCCCGTGTCCCTACAGCACGAAGATAACCGTAAATATCGAAGGAGTAGTTGCCGTGGAATAGAAATCGCGCCCCTGGTTCGATAGTCAAGCTGTCACCATACCGGACATAAATATTCCCGACAACTATGTACGTATTGCCGGGAAGAGTTCCTGTTAAATTTCCTGATATAGTTGTCTGAGAAAATGAAATCGTGCTGAAGAAAATAAGGAGGAAGACGATGTGTAGGAATATTGATGCACGGTTCATAATGCACCTCCCTTATCAAGACACACCACACAGAAGCTCTTTATTCTTCAAGAAAAAAGTGTTTTTTAGATTATAAAGATAATAAATACATTGTCTGTTGTCAAGCGCAAAAGGTGGAAATCTATGGAAAATAATGGAATTCTCAGCCTTTTGTCTTCGAAGCCCGTTTGTTTAGATGCAAATGAAGCTTATCAAAAATTGAGGAATAGATTGGTTGCTAACAGCCGCATGAACAAAGTATGCTTTATTTATACGCTATTGCGTAGAGGATACCGTAGCGGTTCTGTTTTGTCGGGCATATAAGCGATACTATCTGCGCTTTTTTCCCTCCGACCATTTTGCCTTTATATGTGTGTGAGATTGTCGTGAATCCTACATGCTCTAAAAGTCCCTTAACTTCGTCCGTAGAATATAAACGAATATGTCCCATGTGCCCCAACCACTCCAACTTTCTAAACTCTTCAACTGGATCACCCTGATAACTTTTGCCAAGTAGAAAAATTATACGAAGGTATAGAGTAATGTTAGGGGTACTAAGAATTATCCTTCCTCCTGGCTTCAATACACGATACGCTTCACGTAACGCAAATAATGGATTTATACGCAAATGTTCTAACATTTCCGCGAAAATAATAACGTCATATGAGTCATTGGAAAATGGTAATGGATCCTTTTCAACGTCAACCTGTTCGACTGCAATATTGTGTTTTTTCCATATTTCACCCATGCGATATGGATCGATATCGACTCCCATAACATTGTACCCAAGTTTTTTCAGTAGAACGGTGAAATGACCTGGAACACATCCAATATCGACAATACTTCCCACTTTATCTTTCTCATTAAGAAAAGTT
>Ga0111192_1009_pt1 | contig 16079 bp, 17 predicted proteins | sample DeeMarSWOR324_28_FD_80360 | JGI IMG/M metagenome (GOLD analysis project Ga0111192, IMG submission 80360) | bacterium SM23_57 | reverse complement strand
TTGTCCTTGTGGGTACCGGACATCTTATATTAAAAAGGGCAGCATCGTCCGTCAAGACCGTCTGGATGAGGCGGGATGTGCGGGTCAAATATAAGGATAACAAGTGTCATTAATCTTAGACGGATTCTGGCTACCTCAGAAAATACGCCAGAATATCATCAACACAGAGACTACTTGGATAACTGAGCGATACCTCAATGGACGCCCCACCAGTGATGAAACCTCAGGAGTGATCGTCGCGCGCTGGCCTCGATTGTCTTTGAAGGAGTGGAAGCACTTGATGGCGTTATTATCTAGATCCAGAATGCTAGTAACCCAAGATTTCTTTCAGCGTCTCCATCGTGCCCTGGTAAAAATAAGTCAGCGTTTCACAAATCCACAAGACTCGCTTTCCATCACGGCGTTGCACGCCATCCCTGCTTACACCGGTTACTCACCTGAAATGATCCGTTTTACCTTGGACTCTCTGGATTTGATACCTATCAGTACACTCGAACAAATCACTCGATTGTCGATACCAGATACTGTTCGGTCCCAGTTTGTAAGTCTAAAGGAGACCGTAAAACTAGATGGACGAATCCGGTTCTATGGATCAGGGGTAGGCAACGGGATAAGAAAATTATTGCCAGGACAATATTCCTTTCCCCTAAAACCTAATTATCCCGACATGGTTCTTGGTTTCGCAGCTGGTAATGTTATTGGCACCTCCCACTTGATAAGCTTATTGGCGCAGGTCTCAGCGCTAATCCATCGAGATTACAACCGGGAAGAGAGAAAATTCCCGTTGGTTTTGGTGAAAAACTCCCGTCAGGAACCTATCTTTACCCCATTATTGTTGACTGCTCTTGAAGAGATCGATCCCCTTCTGGTTAGCTCAATTGGTCTCATGATCTGGGACTATAACGATGACGAATTACAGGATTATCTGATTTCACAATCGGATCTGGTCATTGCCGCTGCAGCTGATTTTACAATCTCAGAAATTGATAAGGTTGTTCAAAGGATACAGAAGGATGGGAAACAAATCCGGTTTCATCGTCATGGACATAAAATTAGTTTTACAACCATATCAATGGATTACTTGGGGAAAGAAGTAGCCCCAATGATTCCAGAAAATCTCGAATGGATTCATCTAACAGCTTTACTCTCCGCAGTTGATTCTATATATTGGGATCAGAATGGTTGTTTATCTTCCAGAATACACTTTATTGAACGAGGGGATTCAACCATCCACAGCCCCATTGCATACGGAAAAATCCTTGCTGAAAAGATACGAATCCTGAGTGCTTTCTTACCCCGTGGAGCCCTGCCTTTGCACAACCTCCACAACCGTTTTGACCGGTATTCATCACTTACAACCACCAACGAGGTGCATTTGTGCTCCACTTATGATGACGATTTCCTTGTGGTTGTCGATGAGCGATCCTGGTCACCAAGTATTTTCGAAAGGGTGATCAATGATTGTGTGGAGCGGACGATCATTGTCCGTCCTATTGAGGACATCGACCAGGTTCCAAATTTATACCTAAAATGGTTGCCAAAAAACAACCTTCAAACGATGAGTGTTGCTATTGATGGACCAAAACAAACAACCTGGAGTTCTAGATTTTCACGGTTCGCGGATTTGCTTGGAAAGCGGGGAGTGACTGCCATTCGAACGATTGGTAGAGGACCATTCCCACAAATGGCTTACTCCTGGGATGGTTATCTTCCCGTTGATCTTTCTGCTAACCGTTCATCTGGATATTTTACGACGGTAGAATTCGAAAACAATTACCAGCAGATTCTCGATACATATCAACTCTATACTTCAAGAAGCTTAAATTTTTTCCCGTAATATTAATGAATTCGATGAGTAGTTCTCTTGCTGATTTGGTTGGATCGACCCCCACCCCAGTTCCTTTACTAAGTGCAGGACAAGCCCCGCATGAGATCCCTAACGCCGCTCAGCACACGTTCTTGGTAGAGTCCAATCTTTAACAGCCTATAATTAAACCTGGAAGAACCGGAAAAACAAGAATTTGTCTCAGCTTATAGCCTCGGCTTCCCCTTTTTTCCAAAGACCCCATTCTAATTGATTCAGCAAGAAAACCAATCGAAACCGCCACTTAGTTTTATTTCTGTCATGTTTTACTGAGCACATATCGTGGTTCATCACCTGCTCAAAACACAGTGTGCGAAGCATCTTGAACCATATTCTGATGATGTTTATGACACTGCATTTGCAGATCGGTCTTTATTAATTCGGTTAATTTTCGATTTACAAACGAACTACCGGACACTTATACCCCAGTGTCTCTCTTGCAAATCGTTTTGCCAATTGGGTCATCTTATCTGCGATGAAACTATCCGGTGGCTAGATTAACAAATATAATTGGAACGATGTAAGCCAACCTAACTACAAGGATTTCTTTCAATGTTATCCAAATCAAGTTCATTTACTGTACAAAAGGATGATCTTGCCCTACTCATTGATCCCAGGGGTAACAGGCATATCGTACAACTTGAGGAAAATGGATCATTTCAAACCAATCACGGTCAACTCTTCCATAATAATTTGATCGGTCTGCCCTGGGGAAGCCGTGTAAAATCTCATCTCGGTAAAAGTTTTGTAATGGTCCAGCCTAGTCTGAATGACATTTTACTCAATACGAAACGTGCTACAACCATTATGTACCCAAAGGATATCGGATTCATCCTTGTTAATATGAATATTAGTAATGGCAGAACTGTGATCGAGGCTGGTACTGGATCAGGTGCGTTGACAACTGCATTGTGTTGGGCGGTCGGTTGCGAAGGGCAGGTTTTCTCTTATGATATCCACGACGATGTCCAGGAATTGGCTCGCAAGAATATTGCTAGATTAGGACTTCAGGACCGTGTAACCTTTAAAAATAAGGATATAGGTAATGGTTTTGATGAAAGCGCAGTCGATGCGCTTTTCCTGGATGTGCCCAATCCAGAAGACTATATCCCTTTCGTAAGCAGGGCACTAAAACCGGGAGGATTTTTTGGTTGTCTTGTACCTACAACCAATCAGGTAATCCGGTTACTTGAAACTCTGGAAATCCATGGTTACGCTTCAATCGAGGTCTGTGAAAACATGTTGCGGTATTATAAGTCCATCCCAGCTCGCTTGCGTCCAGATGACCGGATGACGGCTCATACTGGTTTTTTAACCTTCGCACGACCGATCTCAAACCATCCAATATCAAACCCATCCGGTGAAAGAAAGTAAGGACAGTAAGGATATGAGTGCGTCGAAACGTTCTTTTAAGTACAAACCCCAAGCCACAACTTTGAAGAGATTGCGAGAAAAGCAATAAACTTGTTTTTCACCGTATAAATTATTATGATGGATTTTGACAAAATATGGATAGTCAAAGCACTCGAAAGATCGTTTGATCCTGAGCTGCCACCTGAATCGCCTTACCCGCTAGAATTTATCCACACGAAATTATTACCTGCAGCGGTGCTACTACCCCTCTTAAGGCAAGATGGTGAATGGCATTTGCTTTTTATCCGTCGTACCTACAACGAAGGAGATCGCCACAAAGGTCAGGTAGCGTTTCCAGGGGGGCAGTGTAATCCAACAGATCGAAATTCAGAGGCCGCAGCTTTGCGAGAAACCTTCGAGGAGACTGGGATACAACAAGGAGATGTAAAAATCCTTGGACGATTGCGGGATTTGCTTACAATTACAGGTTACCGGGTAAGTCCGATTGTTGGCCTGGTGCCATGGCCTTATCCCCTGAAGCCTCAACCCACGGAGGTAAGCCGAATCTTCACTATCCCCTTGAAGTGGTTGGCTGACCCGGATAATCGTTGGGTTCAAAGCCGTGATATCCGTATTCAAGGGAAGTCAATCCCCGTAATTTATTATAGGTCGTATGATAGTGAAGTTCTATGGGGAGCAAGTGCCCGGATAACCATGCTGCTTTTAGAAGCATTGGGATTATCCCAACCTGGTGATCGATATAAGGGGTAAAGGTTTACCAAACGAGAGGATCAAATTATTAAATGAATTCTCGCAAAAAATGGAGTGCCTATTCTGGTTCACCAACCAGCTCAACCGCATCGATCTGGTTCCAACCCAGCCCTAGCACGCTCTGATCTACTGTTATTCGAACAGCATCATATCTTCCTTCGGTCTTATCGACCTTGACCATAAGGGTATAAGGGCAGGGTTGATCTATTTGTACTGGAGGTTGATTGTAAATCTCAAAAGGACGATCGAATAGTCCTAATAACTCAACTTTAACAACCTGGTTAGGGTTAAATGATTGAATAATGTTGACTGCTGTTACGTGAACATCCGCCGGGAATCGAACAGTTAACCAGTCAACGGAATCACTACCTGCAGTTGCCCAGGCAGTTTGATAATCTCCACATCTGCCTGTATCTGGAGCCCCAACCGAACTGGTTGCAGCCCATTCAGGATTGGCATATTCTGAACTTGCCTCTGCTTCCGCAGCCCACTGGCGAATCTGCTGACCCTGGATGTTGACAAGTTCCGGAGGTAAGTTTTGAAGATCAGGGGTAGAAGCCTGCTCTAGGTAGCCGGCACTCTCGTCAGATCCTTGAAGAACCTGACAGGCAGCAAAAAGGCCAATAAGGACAAGTCCCACGACGAAGGTTAGCCATTTTCTGATCATAATAATAGAACCAGAGATTTAAAGAAAAACATCCCACAAAAATTCTGTTGCGGGATGTTTGTTAGTGATTAACCCTCTTCGCTTTTCTCTTCGAGTTTCCCTTTTTCGATCACTTCTGGCTCGAGTTCTTCAAGAACCTCTTCCTCCTCGATTTCTTTCTCCAATTCTTCTTCAGAAATTGGAGCAGATGCAACCACGATCAATGTTTCAGGGTCATCGATAACCTGGATGCTTTTAGGTAAAGGGAGATCCTTTACGAGAATGCTATCGCCAATTTCGTATAAACCGGACACATCTACATCAATTCGATCCGGCAAATCTTTCGGTAGGCATTCAATTTCAAGCATATCTAACCCAATGTTAATCATCGCCCCGTATTCTTTGGAAGCAGGTACTTCCTGATCGCCAATGTGCACAGGAACCTTTGTTCGGACTGTTTCCGTCATTGAGATCGCCTGAAAATCAACATGTGTCAGGGTCCTATATATAATGTCATTTTGACGTTCACGGACCAAGACATTGAACTCCTTACCTTCAAGATCAATAGTAATCAGGGTTGAAGAACCAACGGCAGACAAGACTCGGGTTGTTTCCTTAAGATCCATCAGAATTGGGGTGGCTTCAACCCCATGCCCGTAAAGCACAGCCGGAATTTTACCCTCCCGCCGGAGAGATTTCACTTTTTTACCGAGGACATCTCGGTGAGTAGCTTTTAATATTACCTTTTCCATTTATTCCTTCCTCGAAGCGCCTCTCACCTGGTTGACCAGGTTACCCTCGCTTCTTTTCTCAAATAATGACTTGTGACAATAACAATCACCACAATTCATGAACGGACTATGATCTGTTACGCCTCGTTAATAACTGACCAACGAACAAAACCAAACCAACCGCGATCCCGGAAGTTAACCCGGCCAACAGTGCTCGCGGGGTATCCAGTACGGTTTCTACATTTCCTTCGACGTTACCCGACAGCAATATTGTGGTTTGGATGTTTGTTGCATTTACATTATTAGCAACCACCAAACCGGATCGAGTTTCATCACCGGTATGTTTATCTGCAATTACAATACCGGCTACACTCTCTTTAATCGTGACTTCTTCTGCTTGAATGACACCCACACCGCCTTCTGAAATTTCTGCTTTTGCTGATTCAATAGATAGTGCACCACCCTGCGTAATACTTACATCCTGGGCTTCTATCTTGACGACAGCTCCTTGTTTTACTTCAACCTCAGTGGCAATTACTTTTTGGGCGCCACTCTGATTCATGCGGACCAGTTCTGCACGAATGGTGCCAACATTCGTACCTGACAGATTGATAACCTCAGCTGACTCTTCGGTCTCGTCTGATTGCAGAGAGGCTTGGGTTTCAACTTCCATTCCTTGGGATGATTCATTTTCAGACATGATTTCCTCCGCAAAAAAACGCCGCCACCAAAGGATGGCGACGATCACTATGCGACTTGGATTTTAACTGGGATACTTCCTTTCGTCAATAGCAGCGCGTTCATAAAATGGTACGGGTTTCAACATACTTATTCTTTAAGCAAATTTCGGAAAATTTTTTGATTAAAAATCTATGCACAAACCGAAATTTACCCAAGCAATGCGGTAAATCATTTCATTTTATTTTAAACGACAAACCGCATTGCACATAACAACCGGCAACACAGTATAATTACGATTCATTGCTTAATTGTTCCACACTTATCCAATAAATTTGAGATTGTTTTTTGATAGAGACTCCGTTATGAGTAACCCAACCTTCGACATCTTGCTACTCATCGCTCGTCCCGCAGCCGGCAAAAGTGAAATCATTGATCACCTTAGGAAAACCGAAGTTTCAGAACGAATCCGACGCTACCATATTGGTCCGTTTGAGGAAATTGATGACTTTCCTATGATTTGGACCTGGTTTGAGGAAGATGCAATCCTTTCACGATTAGGATTTCCACGTTTACATACCGATGAAGAAGAAAACTTCATTGATCAGCACCTGTGGCATTTACTCATCGAACGCATATCCCTCGAATATGATAAACTGGTCGCCGAAGAACCTTGCTTTCACAGGCAGAAATCAGTCATCATCGAGTTCGCTCGTGGTTCGGAACATGGCGGTTATGCGACTGCATTCAAGTATCTCAGTCAAAATATCGTCAAGAGGATAGCCGTAATGTATGTTAATGTGAGTTGGGAGGAGTCACTTCGGAAAAACCGTATCCGTTTCAATCCGGATCGCCCCTACAGCACGCTGGAACACGCACTCCCGGATGATAAACTTGAGAAACTCTACAGGTTCGTTGATTGGGAAGAAGTGAGTGCATCTCATCCTGACTTCCTGACCATCCAAGGACTCAAGGTGCCATACATCGTTTTCGATAATGAAGATGATGTCACCACAATACGGGGAGAAGCATTATCCGAAAGACTTGAGGTCGCCCTGGGAAAACTTTGGGATCTTTACAACAAGCATCAAATCAAGGTCGATTATGATTGAAATCAAAGGTTTGCAGAAAGTAATCGAAAATAATACCGTCCTGGATATCACCCAACTGATCGTAAAATCTGGTGAAATATCAGCCGTAATCGGACCGGTTGGTTGTGGTAAAACTCATTTGTTGGATCTTTTAACCGGGAAATCACGACAGACATTTGGCACCATCCATATCGCTGGTACAACACCATCAAATCGTAATGAATACAGCAGGGCAATTGGCGTATTATTTTTAGAAGACGGGCTTTATACCCGACAAACCACCCGTCAAAACCTCATTTTCCAAGCTCGCCTGTACAACAGTAGAAAAGAACGCATTACTGAAGTATTGGAACAGGTAGGTCTTCGAGACCATGCAAATATTCGGGTGGATAAAATCTCAACGGGTTTACAGCGTCGACTGGCACTCGGACGAACTATTCTTCACAAGCCGAAAGCAGTGATTTTGTTTGAACCTTTTGAACGTTGCGATGAAGCCTCGATTGAAATTATTTCCACCGTAATCCGCCAATTAGCCAGAGATGGAAAAGCTGTTCTTATCCTTGGCGATGATAATGCCAATCTCAATACGATCTGTGACACGGTTTACTTGCTGAATAAAGGACGGATTTCCGATAAGTACGATCCAAACGAAGGACAACAGACAGCACTGCCTTTCAAAATCCCGGTGCGTTTAGAAGGAAGAGTGGCGCTGATCAATCCAGTAGATATCCTATTCGCAGACGCTAGACAGGGTAGAGCTTACCTGCATACGCGAGAAACCCTTCTTCCAACCCAGTTTACACTCAGCGAGTTGGAAGAACGTTTATCAAGATCCGGTTTCTTTCGTGCTCACCGCAGCTACTTGGTAAACCTTCAACACGTCAAAGAGGTGATCCCATATACCCGAAACAGTTACAGTTTGCGATTAAACGATCCAGATAGCACTGAAATTCCCCTCAGTAAGTCTGCAGCCAGTGAATTAAGAGATTTGTTGGGCTATTAAGACCTTTTTATCCGCCTAAAGGGGGCTATCATGCAATCATCCATGCACCATTCAACCCCGAAAATGCAGGATTCAACCTCTAGTTTCTCCTTTCGGATGAATTTAATTGCATCCACCCATCTGTTTAAGTATACTAATCACATTCATCCACTTCCTTCAGGAACACCTGAACCAATTATATAAAAGGAGATAAAGAATGTCCTGGGAATATCGACAAATGCGGATCCAGACCAGAGGCTGGATCGAAATCAAGGTTCAAGACAACTATATCCACCAGTTAAATAAACTGGCCAGAGAAGGTTGGGAAGTCGACCAGATGGTGCCGATTCACACCGGCATCAGTGGAACCTCCTCAATCGTGATTCTGTTGAAAAGACCTTTGGATTAGGAACGATACGAGTAAAATAATGAAAGCAATTGAAGTTACTGACCTTACTCGGGATTATAAAGACGTGCGAGCTGTAGACCATATAAGCTTTGATGTAGCCCCGGGGGAGATCTTCGGTTTCTTAGGCCCAAATGGGGCTGGAAAAACAACCACGATGAAAATGTTGACCGGTCAACTCCGTCCAAGCGCAGGTTCTGCTAAAGTTGCCGGATGGGATATCATCCTTGATCGCGATCAGCTGAAACCTCGGATTGGTGTGGTGTTCGAGCATCAGAATATATACGAACGACTTTCAGGGTATGATAACCTTCTTTTCAGTACCCGGTTATATGGTGTTGATAAGGAAAGGATCCACCAGGTTCTAGATCAGGTTGGACTCGAGGACGCATCCAATAAATTGGTGAGTAAATATTCGAATGGCATGAAACAGCGACTGTTAATTGCACGGGCTTTACTTCATAAGCCGGAGGTTATTTTTCTTGATGAACCCACCAAAGGATTGGATCCTGGCGTCGCACGGGCTATTCGCAAGATCATCACTGAGTTATCTCGAAAGGGTGTTACGATCTTCCTGACCACCCATTATATGGAAGAAGCGGATCAACTCAGCAATCGGGTTGCTATAATCGATCGGGGTAAGATTATCGCCCTGAGTACACCAGGTCAACTCAAGGTCCAGACAGGTGGAGAAGGATCTACTCTCGAAGACGTCTTCATTAAACTGACCGGAAAAGACTTATACCGGTAGGATGGGTACAATGACGAAATCAAAACTGCATGATACTCTCCGCATCATCTTGGCGATCACTCTTAAGGACCTCATTGATGCCATTAAAAATAAGAATATCATCACCATCATTATCACTTCCCTGTTTGTTGTAGTGGTCTATAAATATCTGCCAGGATTCTTGTCCGAAGAAGGTCCTCCAAAGTTACTGGTCTACGACCCAGGAGATTCAGCCTTGCTTTCTGATTTATTCGACAGTCCGGCCGTGGATATCTATACTTATGAATCCGAAGAAGACATGAAATACTATCTTACAAACGGAGAAGAACCGGAATTAGGCTTGGTAATCCCTAAAGATTTCGATCAACGACCAATTACCAGCCAGCCACTACAACTCCAGGGATACGTTCTTAACATATTTAAAGAAGATGAAGTATCTCAATTGATGCGATATATGGAAGATGAGTTCGAATATATTTTGGGGCACCCGGTTGAAATATCTATCGAAAAAATCCAAATACAGCCTGAAACGTATGGAATTACAGTAATGACTTCTTTGGGATTTGCTTTTGTTACGATCATGACGGGAATGCTAATCATTCCACACATGATGATCGAAGAGAAACAATCCAAGACAATCGAAGCATTGATGGTATCACCTGCGGGAAGTAGCCACATCATTTTGGCCAAAGCCTTTACAGGCTTAATCTATACCATGGTGATGTTGATAATGGCCGTGTTTTTCAATTGGATTTTAATCCAACATCAATGGCTTTTCCTGATTGGGGGCTTTATCGGGGGATTGTTCGCAATTTCCATAGGTATATTGTTGGGGATTTTAATGGACACCCGCCAGCAGCTGATCCTCTGGGCCTGGGTAGGCTTGATCCCTTTATTCATACCAATGATGCTTTCATTAATGGATGACCTGTTTCCAGAAAGGATTGTTAAAATCTTTCAGTGGTTTCCATCCACAGCGATGTTTCGTGTCTTCCGGACCTCAATGGCTGGTTCTACGCCTTTACAATTTTGGGCTCCGCAATTGGCAGTATTGATTACCAGTTCTGTTGTGTTGCTGTTAATTGATGCCTGGTTGGTTTACCGTTCAACCCGGTAGGATATATTTTTATTGGGTATTGTGCTGCTTTGTGCACTCGAGGTTGATTACAGAATGAGAACAGGGATCTTGCCATGAACATCAATATTGCCGAACATCTCCGCATCATTTGGGCGATCGCATCTAAAGACATCAGGGATTCCATTAAGAATAAAATCGTATTAGGCATCCTAATTGGTGTTGGGTTTCTGATGTTATCCAGTCAGGCTATGCCAATCATAATGAAGGTAAATGCTGAACCTAGAGCGTTTTTTTATGACTTGGGAAAATCTACAGCCCTCAGAGAGATAGTCCGCAGTCGTGAAATACAATTTTTCCCAGTGGATACCTTCCAAGAAATGGTAAATTCAGTGGGTTCTTCTTCGATACCGGTTCTGGGTCTTATTATCCCTTCAGATTTTGACCTTGCTGTCAATAATGGTTCCACCATCTTGTTGGATGGATACAGCATCCATTGGGCCAGACCCTCAGAAATTGATGATCTTATCACTCATTTCCAGGATACATTGTCTGGGATGACAGGTCAAACAATAGAGATACAACTGGTAAACGATTCTGTTTACCCCAATCCTGCTGAACCAGGTTTCACGGACATGATCGTCACTGGCTTGGTCATTGTTGTGATGACCATTAGTCTGATCCTTGTCCCGTTTTTAATTATCGAAGAAAAAGAAAACCACACATTTGAGGTACTCATCATCTCCCCGGCAAAAATTTCACATTTACTTGCTGGGAAATCGATTGCCGGCATGCTTTATGGTCTGGTAGCTGCGACAGTGATGTTAATTTTCTCTTCCAGGTGGATTGTTCATTGGGAGTTAGTAATTCTCGCTGTATTCCTTGGTTCACTCGCCTCAGTCTCGCTGGGGCTGTTCTTCGGGATCACTTTTAAAAATTTTACCACGATCAATTTATGGGTCGGCATAGCGATTGTTTTGCTTCTTATTCCTGCGTTTCTATGGACAGGCATTCAAAATAAACTCAGTATACCCATCAGAATTCTGTTCCAAGCCTTTCCATCCTTTGCAATGTCGAATCTGGTCGGAGTATCCCTTTTGGAGGGTTCTTCATTCACTGATATTTGGGACAATACCGCAGTTTTAATTGGGTTTGTAATCGTTACCTTGAGTCTGGTTTGGTGGAAAATCTGGAAGATGGACATTTGACGACATTTACGAATCAGCACGGTTTCCTTAAAGACTCATAATCAAAAACGATCCACAAAAGCCTGGTACATGCTGCCAGGCTTTTTCTCTCATCCGAATGACTTCACACCGAACAATAAACAGGTCCCCAAAAAACCCTTTCCGCATCTCAGGAATAAATGACCGAGACACGTTGAAATCTTGTGGTGCTGTATGTCCTACCCGCTTGGTTCCCTCAACCATATCTGGAAGTACTCCTTTTCCAGCAGTTGGATAGATTTGTGTGGTCATGGGGTTTGGATATCACCAATTATTGACTCTCAATATCGAAAGGCAGAGTCTGGTTGACGATTCGCCTTTTCGGAGCAAAAAGTCACATATATAATGTGAATTATGTCACAAGATAGTTCTATCCTTCACAAGAAATGATATACTTGGTACCAAGAAAATTGTTTAATCCTTCATTTATCTCGTTTAGTACACCGCCACTTGATTTTTCTGTCATGATTTGCTGAGCACATATCATGGGATCATCACCGAATTGAAACACAGCGTGCGAAGCATCTGGAACCATAATCTAGGTATAAATGCAATACAGTATTCAGTCTTAGTAAATGTTGATAGACGAGGGATCCAAACCAAAATTGTTTCTTTATCGCTTCTTTATATCGGTTCTTTTATTTATCGTTTGATAAAAGGGGCGAACACATGAGTCCTCAACAGGTCTTATGAACCAGGAATTAATATTCAGCGAGTCAACAACACTCACCGGAGTCTGGCGAGGATTTTCATTGGCCTTCACATAAAATGAGTGAGTGTTTTCCCAAGGAGGACGTCTGATGACAGATACGCGAGCAGGACCAAACAGCAGGTATCGAATAGGTGTATATATATGCCATTGTGGTACAAACATTGCCGGTGTTGTGGATGTGGTTTCTGTGGCTGATTTCGCTGCTGGACTCGAAAATGTCATGATCTCCCGTCACTATTCCTACATGTGTTCTGATCCCGGTCAGTCTTTGATCAAGGAAGATATCGAAAATTACGACCTAAACCGCATCGTGGTTGCATCCTGTTCTCCCCTTATGCACGAAAGCACCTTCCGGGCTGCCTGTGTTGATGCGGGGTTAAATCCCTTCTTTTTTCAAATGACCAACCTCCGGGAGCACATTGCATGGGTATCTGATGACCATGTATTGGCTACCCAAAAAGCCAAACGCTTGGTATCTGCTGCTGTTAAACGTGTGAGTTACCATGAGGAGATCATTCAGCGGCGGAAGGGCGTTCGTCAATCTGCACTTGTTGTCGGTGCTGGTATCGCTGGAATGGAAGCTGCTCTCAGGTTAGCCGACGCTGGAAAGCATGTCTTTCTTGTAGAGAGAGAACCGGGTATTGGTGGGCATATGGCCCAACTTTACAAAACCTTTCCTACCCTTGATTGTGCAGCTTGAATACTCACCCCCAAGATGGTGTCCGTGGGACGCCACCCCAATATTACACTCCTGACTTACAGTGAGATTGAAGAAGTAAGTGGATTTGTAGGTAACTTTGATGTTCGTGTTAGAAAGAAAGCCAGATACATCAACGAAGATCTATGCACCGGATGTGGTACTTGTGTAGAAAAATGCCCGTTCAAGAAGATCCCATCAGAATTTGACCTTGGATTAGGAAATCGCCCGGCGATTTATTTTCACTATCAGCAAGCTGTTCCCCGCATCCCGGTCATTGATACCAAGAATTGTGCTTATTTCTTGCGAGGGAAATGCCGGGCTTGTGAGAAATTCTGCACAAAGGATGCGATAGATTTCAATCAACAGGATGAGATCCTGAATCTTGAAATTGGGACAATCATACTGGCGACTGGTTTCAAGGATTTCAATCCCTCCATCTCGCCCCAATACGGCTATGGGGTCTTCGATAATGTCATCACAGGAATTGAATTCGAACGATTGATTAACTCGGGAGGTCCTACAACCGGGAGTGTATACCTCAAAGATGGTTCCAAGCCCAAGGTAGTCGCCATTATTCACTGCGTCGGCAGCCGGGGCGATCAGCACGAATACTGCTCACGTGTATGCTGTATGTATTCATTGAAACTTGCCCATCTTGCTCAGGAGGCACTTGGAACACAGGTGATTGAATACTATCGAGATATGCGAACGTTTGGCAAACAATATGAGGCTTTTTATGAACGAGTCAAAAAGGATAATGTTCGCTTCATCCGATTTGAAAGCTTAAACGGGACAGGAAAACCGCCAGTACAGGTAAGCCAGCACAACGGGAAATTACAGCTCACTTCAAAAGACCTTTTCACCGGTGAGGTTAATACAGAAATTGTAGATATGGTTATCCTGAGTACCGGTATGGAACCCCAGGACGATCATCGAGACGTTGCCAAGATATTTGGGATCAGCACCAGCCCAGATGGTTTCTTCCTGGAAAAACATCCGAAACTTGCTCCTGTGGAGACGGCAACGGATGGGGTTTACCTGGCAGGTACCTGTCAGGGGCCAAAAGATATACCAGATAGCGTTGCTCAAGGCTGTGCAGCGGCAGCGGTAGCCTTATCCTTAATGGATGCCGGTTATGTCACCATGGAACCTTTCACGGCATATATCGATCCCGAGAAATGCAGTGGCTGTTTTACCTGCCTTAATCTGTGTCCATATGGCGCAATTCACAATATAGAATATAAAGGTCGTCAGATATCTGAAGTAAACGAAGTACTATGTAAGGGATGTGGAACCTGTGTGGCTGCCTGCCCCTCTGGAATTGCCGAACAGCACGGTTTTACACGTGAACAGGTTATGGCTGAGATAGAAGGAATATTGGGGTTAACTCCAGTGCACTCATGAAAGTGTTCAGGTACAACAACGGGAAGAATATTTATTACCATAACCACTCAGCATGGTCTACCCCTCGAAGGAGGCTTGCATGAATCGATCAAAAATCAGAACCGGTGTGTACATTTGCCGTTGTGGAACGAACATATCCGCGACGGTAGATGTAGAGTCTGTAGTTCAATTTGCGCAGCAGCTGAATGATGTTGTTCTGGCTCGTGAATATACTTATATGTGCTCTGATCCCGGTCAAGATTTAATCAAAGAAGATATCAAGGAATTAAACCTAAACAGGGTCGTGGTGGCATCCTGTTCCCCTTTGATGCACGAAACGACCTTTAAAGCCGCTGCCAAGGAAGCAAGCCTCAACCCATTTTTTATCCAAATGGCAAATATACGAGAACAGTGCTCCTGGATTATTGATGATACAACCCAGGCGACTGAAAAAGCCAAAAAAATGGTTGCAGCTGCTGTTCGTAGAGTCCGGCACCACGATCCTCTCGAAATGCGGAAGGTAGAAATGGCTCAAGCTGCCCTTGTGGTAGGCGCTGGTATCTCAGGGATTGAAGCTGCCCTGAAAATGGCAGATGCCGGAAAGAGAGTATACCTGGTTGAGAGAGAACCGAGTATTGGTGGGCACATGGCCCAGCTCTACAAAACCTTCCCAACACTCGATTGTGCAGCTTGAATACTCACGCCTAAAATGGTGTCCGTGGGACGCCACAAAAACATCGAGCTGCTGGCTTACAGTGAAGTTGAATCCGTGTCAGGCTATATCGGCAATTTTGATGTAAAGATCCGACGAAAAGCTCGTTTCATCGATGAAGATATCTGCACGGGCTGTGGTCAATGTGCTGAGGTCTGTCCAATTAGTGTTCCAAACCCATTCGATATTGGATTGAGTGAGCGAAAAGTCTCCTACCGGCATTCAGCCCAATCGGTACCGAATGCTTATACCATCCAAAAAACGGGTATGGCGCCCTGCCGGAACGCCTGCCCCACCGATCAACGGGCAATGGGCTATATAGCCCTTGTCAGACAGAAGCGATTTGCCGACGCATACTGGGCCATTCGCCGTGAAAATCCATTCCCTTCAGTTTGTGGGAGGGTCTGCAACCACCCTTGCGAAGAGGCTTGCAGTCGTGGTGAATACGATGACCCTGTTAATATAATGGGAATCAAGCGCTTCGTCGCAGATTGGGCTTATGAAAACCGGGATAAACTACCAGATATGCGAGATAAGTCCATTGTTGGTACTCCCTTCAGGAAAAACCCTCCGCCGACTGGTAAGAAAGTTGCCATTATTGGAGCCGGTCCAGCTGGACTAACCGCTGGACTAGACCTGGTACGGTTAGGTCATAAAGTTAAAGTGTTTGATGCGCTTCCAGAAGCAGGCGGCATGATCCGGGTGGGTATCCCCCCACATCGCTTACCCTACGAACGTCTGGATTGGGAAATTCAGCAAATCATCGATGAAGGCGTTGAAATCCAGCTGAACACTTGGGTGGATGACATCCAGGGTTTGATGGCGGAAGGTTTTGATTCTGTCTTGGTTGCTACAGGAGCTCACCAGGCATATAAACTACCCATTCGCAATTCGAACCATCCTGATAACTGGCTCAGCCTTGACCTTCTTAAAAAGGTTTGCCTGGGAGAAGAAATTGACTTGAGCGGTCGGGAAATCATCATTCTCGGCGCCGGTGATGTTGCTATGGATTCAGCTCG
>Ga0111192_1007_pt1 | contig 18159 bp, 20 predicted proteins | sample DeeMarSWOR324_28_FD_80360 | JGI IMG/M metagenome (GOLD analysis project Ga0111192, IMG submission 80360) | bacterium SM23_57 | reverse complement strand
AACCGATAATGATTATCACCGGCAGCGTCATCATAACCGTCAAAATAGATAAATTCAGTATCGATCTTCACCCATCCACGTGGTTTGAAACCGACATCACTTGTCCCAAGGCGGATGATATTCATCACGATTGCGCCATCCGCAACCGGACTGGGGATCGCCTCGGCCACGATTATATCAGTCTGTGCGCCGGTCCAGGTTGCGGATACAACCGTGTATGTTCCATCATTCCCGGTCGAACCTGTCACAGTGAATTTATCATCCGCAGCAAATTCATCCGGCACATTATCTAGTGTTGAAAATGTTTTAGTGCCCTGGTTGACGGCGCTTATAGCATATGTGCCGACTCCAATCCCGCCATCAAGCGTGTCCGTATTACAGCTCGCGTCTTTGATATAGCATTTGGCCCCAGTTGCGTCATCAGGATCGGGCCAGAGTGTATCGCCCTGATAACTCCCATAGTTCGATGTGGGCTTTAATGGTATCTCTGTTACCTGGACTTTACTTGTTTCAAGTGTCCATGTGTATTTGCCATCAGTTGCGGGACATAATGCCTGAGTTAACACCCCTTCTTTCCCCCAGCAAGCGACCTCGAGGAAATGCCCCTCCTCAAATGATTTGAATAAAGGTTTACTGATTACATATCCATCGAACCATCTCGCACCATCACGTTTAAGCAGTAACTTTGAATTCAACTGCAATGGATTATTTACATCGTCTGTCTCAATATTATATTTGGAAATCACATCCGAACTGATGTAAAGGACAATTGCAGAAACGGCATTAAATTCGTGGGATGTAACAAAATACTGTACCGGGACGGTCGCTTGGCAGCCACCCACTCCACCAGTGTAGTTATAGGCAGGGTTTGAGAATGTAGCTGTGAACGTCATAGAATTGTATCCACTTCCTCAATATCAAATTCGATCTGATAGGCATAGCCCTCCATCTTTGACGGAGATGCGATATCATCGCTAATATTAGTTATGTAACCTTTATATTGTTTGAAATAAGCATCACTGTCAGGGTCGATGGTGGCGTGTTGGGCCGGATCAAGAACGCAGACCTGGCTCCTGTCATTCAGGATATCCCAGCAAAGGTTGACATCATCCATTTCAAGCGCTTTAAGCGTGCAGTCAACAATCAGTTTCGTCGGCCCGGTGTATGAGATATCCAACTTTCGATTGATCCCGTCGACATCACGATAAAGCCGGGGTTTATCATACCGCGGCCTTACTATTAATGGAGGTTTTAGAATGCAGGTCCTCATGAAATTGTAGAATTCAGCAACAGTCGTGACGCTTGCTACAGTCGCCCGGACCCAGTATGCATTCGTGCCATCAATAGTTGTTGCCGCCCAGCTTGCTAAATCAGTTGTATCCCAGGCAATCCACCCGGATTGACCGAAATCACTGATGCCGTTATTCGTGTTATTATGAATCGGCGTAAATGCGGCCCACGCCGCACCATTCCAGTATTGCCAGGTTAAATCGCCATAAACACCGGAGGTCAACATACCGAACCCGATATTATTAAATGCTGCTGTATTGCCCCAATACATTATATCCGCCGTTTGTTCCCACATTGGCTGTGCCGTTCCCAGCATCGTCGCGGCCTCAGCATCGTAATCGACATAATTTGATGCGGAGTTATCCCACAGACGGACATACGGAGCATAATCACCGACCTGAATGATTACCAGTTTATCTGCCACTGCTGGGATTAAAGGCATATTAAACACCTAACCTTTGAGCCTGTAACCGGAGCTGCATCGTGATGCTGTTGATCCCAATGGCTGCCCCCGCTGCAAGTTGTTGTTTCGTGATGTTCAACAAAGCTGTAGCGATGTCTCCAGGATTGACAAGCTCGACATAAACAGGCTGCGTCGCTGTATCACCCCGTTGCCGTGGCTTGCCGAGGATGCCCCCGAGGAGGCCACCGAGGGCACCTCCGATGGGACCACCAAGTCCATAGCCGATGATAGGTAGCATTCCGCCAAGGGCGCCCATGGCGCCACCTTGACCAGCACCGCTGATCCCTGCGGCCATAGCCATTTCCCAGTTGATATCTCGGAAACTGCCATAAGGTGTACCTCGCGGAACCATCTGGCCACCAGTCAATGATGCGGCAATCGCTCGGCGATTAGCCTGGACTTGCTGGGCTATTCCCCGGGCCCTGAAAGGGAAAAAAACCTGTTCTCCCATATATGCAGCACGAGCCGGACCATATGCTTGTTGCGCCGCATCCATGATTATCTGAATAATCTGCCCAATTCCTTCACGTAGGGCTTCAATATGTCCAGTCGGTGAAAACGGGATATACCGGCCGCCAACAAATCGGCCAGGAATTCGCGTTGGTGGTCCGGGTCCCAAATCAGATGTATTCACCCAGAGCGGGTCTTCGCGGGTTCCTTTTGGAATACCCTTGCCACCACCAGTGCTTGCCCCGCCTGGGTATTTAAAGGTCGGTTTATTCAACCATTGCCAGAGCATCCCAGGTGAATAGCCCCCAATACCTAGTGCCCCGGTTATAACGTTTTCCGGTGAGAAAGACCTTGGTTCCATTCCGCCAAATGATGCACTCGCACCACCGGGCATACTCATTTGTAAAAACCCCATATAACCCAACCACCCCTTGTCGAAAACAGCAAAGAAGTCTTCCCATTTGCCAGTAAGAAGATTTAAAATTTGGATTTGGACATCACCCCAGCGAGTAACGGTCGGTAAATAACGCGCACCCATTTCCTCACGGAGATCGCCGATCTTCTCTCTCTGTATTGCTATCTGCCCGCTCATCGAATCAGCAGCTTCCTTCGCAATATCCATTCCATGGCTAGTTTTAATATATATTTCATTCAGTCTTTCCATGGCATCCTTTGATAAATCAACTTGGATACCATATCGAGCGAAGGCATTAATGTTGCTTGTCAATGTTTTTCCAAGTAGAATAGCAGCGGAATTGTAATCAACTCGATACAAAGTGGCTATCTGGATAATTGCATCCGATGCTTTAGGAATGGCATCGGCGGATAGTTCGGTAAGCCCAGTGATAATTGCGATGTTAGTCTTTACAGCCTCATCACTAATACCAATCATGTTCTGCATCCTAGTAGCGTATTCGCTAAGTGAATCGCTTAAATCATCAGTGTAGAGGTTTTGGGCTTTTAGAGCGGCATTCATCTCCTGCAAAGCCTTATCCGCTTTTACGGCATCTGATATACAGGCCCCCAAAAATCTGGTCAACCCGGCCCCGGCAACAACAACCGTCCCAATCACTGCGGCGACCTGGCCATATGTACTCCACAACTTACTGAATGCAGATTGATTATCCTTTGCTGCAGCCGTCGTGCCCTTGAGATTTTTTTGAGTTTCCTGGGTGGATTTCTTTAACTCAGGCCCCATCTTGTCCCTAAGTTCTAATACGACTTCCAGTATTTTAGATTGAGTGTCCATGCTTTCGCTTATTCATTTCCTGCTTAATTTTATCCGATTGTGCTTTACTCGTCCCCCGGCTGAACCGCGACATCGCCTCCACGTACCAGTTAGGTTGATCCCCTATTCCGCCCGGTTGAAGTAAATGTCCATTCTGATAATGCCCATAAAGATCAGCCAGGAGACGCGTAAAGGGAGTAACATCAAGCCATGGGCAATGTTTCGCATATATGACTTCAATCTCATCATTCAGCTTTCGTTGTCCAATGACGAGGAGTCCATCTCGACAACCATGGGGACATCGGGATTCATCCCCCCTGCAATCGGTACATCCTGACAATCCAAGTGAGACGAGACTGACGTAAAATTTATATTCTCTTCCTCCTTCCTGTTTGGAGTCCCATCCATCCGGGTAACCGCTTGGGATATCTCCACATAAAGTTCCCGTGGTAAACGATCCAAGCAATCTGCCCGGACTGCAGAATGATTGCGGCCAGCGATTTTCTCCTGGACGAAAATAAGCTGGAACGGTTTCCCAGTATCGGGGTCTATAACCCCCTTCAAGTTCTTTAAAGAAAACCGGACCTTGTCAATCTGTACTGCACCGAAATTGAAATCACCACCGAAGACTGGCTCATCCTCCTCATCTATTTTCTGTTTACCTGTTTCCTCATCAATGATAGGAACCTGTATAATATGCCGGCCCGGGATATGAGTTGTTACAGTATTGGTAAGCGGGACGATAACATATTCCGTCTCCCCTGTGGGATCGCATTCTGCTGTCCGCCAATCCTCTATAAGCTTCCTTGGTAATGCTTTCAAAGTCACCTGGTGTTCCTCCTTAAACGATTATGTATATACGAACTGGAGCTTGGTATCACCGTCAATCCAGCTCATATCGTATGTGGCTGTAATTATGATTAATCCATCACCCTCCGTTATTTGCGGCATTGCATTCATATAGCCGTCACAGTCGATTGTGATTATATTCCCGGCGACCGACCCTAAGACAATGTGCAATGTGTGTTTTGTTTCAGCAACAAAATCCGTAATGAATGCGATATCCGTTAATGCCGGGAGTTCAAGCGTAACTTCAAATGAAGGCTGCTGATTTACTACCAATGGAGGACTCACGCCGTGCGTCCCGGCTATGTTATAACGCGGAGAATCAAGAGTATTATTCAGATTGATCCCGATGCGCTTCGGGACTATGGTTTTTGACTTGAGAGTCAGGGCCAGTCCCTTTGCACAAACCGGCCTCGCTGATGTCCCGAGTGGTGCGGTTACAGGCGATGATGTGATATCTGCAAATTCACCCGCGAAATCGTATCTGGCAATAACAGGTTGGCCCGGCATGAATTCCCAGGATACATTTCCTGCGCTGTTCAGGCAGGAATCCTTTAAATTCCCACCCGGGTAACCAAATATGCTATATGCAGTGAAATCAGTATCAAGATCACCAGTCACCGAGTATGTGTCACTGGTGGCCGGAACATTGACATGCTTCAAAGCACAAGCTGTAAGTAGTGGTCCATCGCCTGGGGGCGTCCCTTTTGTACCGGAACCAGCCATTTGGAAACCGAAACTCATGCCGGCATATAGCGCGCCCACGCGAGGGATATCGCGGCTTGTCAATGGTTTCTGGACCACGTTCGAATACACATCACCTCTGGGTACTTGATAACTATAATCCTGAACCCGCCAGGATTTTGAGTTCCATTCCATCGTTGTTAGTTCCGCGAATTGAGGCATTACTTTTTACCTCCGGTTATTTTATTAGTATTTTCAATGGCCTTCAGATAGGCCCGCTTATTCCCATCACTCATTTTTGCCCAGTCCTCGGGGGGAAACCCTTTAGGACAAGTCAGTGGGTCCAGATCGGGTTCGGGCTTCTTTTCCTCATCGGGCATCAGCGATCCCTCCTCAATCTTGCCTCGTATCTTCTCTGCATCCATTTATTCGTATCATCCCACCCTGTGGGCGCGTTCCGGTTCATGGGTTTGCAGATGAGGCAGGTTCCATTGATTGTATGCTCCTGATTAATCGCATCCATTACCGCTTCGTCCAGATTACGCAACTGGTCAAAATTCGTGTCTGAATCGGCGAGTATTTGGATAATGACATTTATTAATTGGTCCTGGGTGCTGGTTATGTTATGCACCGAAACATCGCCACCGTCACCAACCATGCAGCAGGGGAAATCGCCAGCAGCAAGTTCGGATGTGTGTTTGATATCATCATATACCGATTTCAATTCAACCACGCTGTCCCGAATCTGTTTCACTAATTCTGCAAAAAATTCACTTTTTGACTGGTTTACCATCCGATATCACGTTTTAATTCGGCCAAGAATTCCGCTGTTACATCCCGCATCGGGTCTCTGAAAAAGAACTTCGGTTTGATAGTACTTCCCGGGTGACTCACTTTTTTAACTGGATGTTCAGCACCGGGCCAGTAAAGCGCTTTTTTCCGCCGCGGGAATATATCATGCGGCGGTGTCCTGCCACCCCAGTGTTGAATAGCTGCATACTCGACATCAGACCGTTCACCAATCAGCGCCCTTCCACCACCCTGGTTGCGTATAAAACCTTGAAATGATTGCCGCAACCTCCCTGTACGAACTTTCAGAACAGATAAATAATATTGCAGGGATCGCCTTTCGAACTTATAGGGCAGTCCAGCCAAACGGTCGGCAATTAGCTTCGTATTTTTCTTTTCCATATCACGAAGGATGTGGTTTAAGTCGTCACCAAGTTTTTCAATAGGCACTAATGTCACACGTTAAGCCTCCGGTATGTATGGAGTATCCGCTGCACATCGGCAGGCAAGCCAGCGACGTATTTCTCAACTACAAGGTTCTCGAACCCGACAGACGCGGATTGTACCCCGCGTCTTGCACCGCCTTTTTTCCCATCCATCCATACAAGCTGTGCCAGAGAACAGACGGCATATTCCAGGTCAGCCTCAATACCGAAAGCGACATCAACCCCCTTGCTGGCCCAGCCCGTGGAATCGTATCCGGCAACGTAGGATATCCGTATCCCGTTCTCATACGTGGATAGCCATTTACTCCATGCTGCGTTTGATTCTTGGCCGAGCGCTGGATATTGAATATACCGTTTATTAATCAGGGCGTAATAAGTCGAGGTTTCCTCATCATAATCATCCAACCCATTCCATAGTTCAACAGCGATGATAGTCTGGACGGGATATTCACGCAGAAATAACCGGGATGTGTTATTCCCTGTATATAATTCATTCTGATAGGTCGTCTTCTCCAACGCCCGACCAGTGAATTTGCAGGCGATAGCTGTAGCGGCCTCTAAAGTGTGAGTGAAATCATCATCCCATTCATTGGATGATTCATTGAGAAAGGACGGGGACTTTAATAATTTCAACCGCGCCAGCGCCATTACGGATTCGCCTTATCCTCCGTTGATACGGTTCTCGGCAGTTTTTTGACAGCAATGATTGCAATTGGAGTGCCATAGGTATGAGTACCAGTTGGAGTGATGACAACCTTCACCCAGCGGTTACTTCCTTTGTAAGAAATCCCATACCGCTTTCCATCTTCTCCGCTTGCATCGATGAGGGCAAACTCATTTGTCTGCCCGGTGACATCTGACTCCACGTCATCATTGGAACAGTCGGAATAGTTCCCGTTCTCGGTCGTGCAGTTCTGCAGCTTACCAGTCCATTTCAAGCCGGTACTAAGCGTGTCCCCTGACGTCCCATAAATAACGTAGAACCCAACGCTGTCATAACCGTGGGTATCGCAAGCGGATGAGGTCACGGTTGCTGTCTTAGTGGCCGGGACGGTCAGCACCTCAACCGCTGTATTCTCAAATGAGTTTTCTGTTGGACTACTCATCAGTGTGTCTCCTTTGGTCCTATTGAAGTTTCCTCTATACAAATCTTTCTAGCGATGAGACGGCGGGCGAGTGGTGCGGCAAGTTTAACGACATCGCCCGCCCGCCAATTTCGCCAATCACGTATGAACCTGACCCGGATCATGAAGTCGCCACTGCAAGCGACGCCTGCTGACCAGGACCCATGCGCTCATTCCCAAGAACCGCCATTATCGCAATGGGGGTCCCATAGGTATGCGTACCGGTCGCGGTCACAACGCCCTTCAGGTACTTCGCGTTCCCGGTATAACCGAGCTTGTAAGCCTTGGAAGCCTCACCAGACGCATCGACAACGATGCTGTTTGATGGGGTTGTGCCGTTGATTGTTTCGGCGTCAGTTACATCAGTGAATATCCCGTTGTAGGTATCGCACTCGGTTATCTTACAGGTCCAATAGACAGTCCCCGAGAGTGTGTCACCACTTGCTCCGAAGATGAAGCAGATGGTCACGCTATTGAATGTCGAGACATCTACCGGGCTTGAAGTGACTGTCGAGGTCTTTGTGGCCGGTACAGTCATCAGGCAGCTTTCGAATGAATTGAAGTTATCCCTTGAAGTCATCTGCATCACCTCCTAAGTGGTTTTAAGAATTTTAATTGCCTCAGCTTTGACAACCTGGCCGCCGACCCGTTTCCTCCACTTGAAGTAAACTCTCGGCCAGATAGTATATGGGTCACGCTGAAGCACTAATCCTGCCCTGTCAACAATCATGTACCCAGCCCTGAAATCGCCGCCGTAAATTGGATATGTGTCCGCGCCCTGGTTTGCGATGGATTCACAAATTATGAATGGGCGGCCGTATATCTGCGTCGGGGGTCCGGCTTGTAATCCTGGATTCCAGATGTATGCGTTAGTGGTTGCCTCCTTGAGCTGGAGAATACGTTTGAGGGAGTCTGAGTTGAACATCCAGGTAAAGTTTGCGCGATAGGGGGCTTTGACTGCCGTGTACATCGCGGAGAAGTCGTCCCCGCTGATGGCATTCGTACCCGCCCCAGTAACCGAAGCAGGGTACTTGGTGTTGTCAACATCGACATTCGTAACGATGCCCATCGGTTTGTGGACACCATTACCGCTGATGAATGTCACGCCCTCACCGTAACTGATAGCTTCGCCGGCATCACCGGTTATCTCAGCCTCGATATAGCGCACATCATCAAGCAGGTCGCCCGACACGGGAGTCTTCACGATACCCGGGTGAGCCGGAATTTCGTACGGCGCCCATGCCGATTCACTGTCAGTACCGGTGCCTATCTCGGTTTCCCAATACATGGTCGGAATCCCGGTCCGGCGATAGCCTTTGGCGCGGTCTGACATTATCGTACGAACCGTGGCGACGGTACGGACGGGGTCAACGTTAGTGTAGTTCTTGATGACCTCCGCTTCGGTGTCAGGGTCTACGAATATCCCGCCGGCTGTATCGACGCCCTCAGTGAGCGTCTTGTACTCAACCGAGTTCAGAAACTCGATCGTTTTCTCGCACAGTGGTTTTCGCAGCGCTCCCGATTCTCCTGTGCAGCGGATGAAATCTTGAACCGCGTCCTTGTGGGCGGATGGATTCACCGCAGCCTGCTCCTGGGCTTCACGTGAACGCTCGATGCGCTTTTCAAGGTCGTCCAGCTGTTTTTTCAGGCCCTCGATTTCTTGGTACTTTTTGATGGCATCGACGAAATCTGGACCAGCTTTCTCGATGAACTCCTTCATCTCGGCAGCCGACTTCTTGTTGGCATCGACATCCTTCCGGACGCTTTGAATATGAGTGCCGAGTTCAGTTATCTTCTCGGCAATTTCATTCTCTTCATCCAAAGGAATTACCTCCTTAACTGTGATAAAACATCATTGAGGGCGGCCTTAATTTGTGACGAGTGGGCGTTGCCCGGCTTCGTCCCATGGGTTGCGGCTCGTTCGGTGACTATGTCGGCCAGGACGAGTGCATAGAGGTCATCCTCAATAGAGATATCCAGGGATTGAACAATCCCTGGACCGATATATAAATCAACGTTTTTGCTCGACCAGGGCGGTTCTTTCTCGAGTCGTTTGTAGTATTTATCCAGGTGCGTTTTGCACTTTGCAATATCAGCGGCCGGTATATTCACACCGCCGCGGGCGCCCTGTAGAACTGCTGCAGCAGCATATATGCCTCGGGGCACGGCCTTCAGTCCTCCCCCAATGACATCCGCAATTGGTAATTTATAGCTACCTTGTAACTCAGGCTCTTCATCGTCGTACCAGAGAAATGCTTGGCGGTATTTGGCGAAGTTGATGTCATCGCCGCCCGCCCAGTTTCGGATTCGAGCGATAGCAGCCCCTGCCTGCCAAGCTATATCGGCATCGGCCAGAGGGAGATTTTGATACGGGACAACCGTTTTCATCTCAGCTATCATTGCCCCATAATCAGCATGGAACCCGGGCGGGGTCGGCGAATATTCCCATAATTTGATTTCCTTAAGATGCCGGATATTTTTATTCATCTCCCACTGGACCGTCTCGAAACCGATAGATAACCCGGCTGGGCGATTCGCGTCGGCAGACATCTTCATCAATGAGAAGGTCTCCCGGGCGCGTTGGTTTATTCCAATGTCCAGTTTCGCTTCAACGAGGAGCCCCTTATCATCCTCCTTGGCACTCTGTCCGAGGCCGATCCACTGGTCGGTTTTATGCATATAGAAAATTGGGACCTTCCCCTTATTTTCTTTCAGGGTCTTTTTGAAAGCGCCGGGCTCGATAAAATCGTTATAGGCATCAACCCTCCCGAATGTCGAGGCGTAACCAGTGAAGATGCCAGTATCTTCCTCAAGGTCCCTTAATTCTAATTTGAAGCTGCGATATTCTTTTGTTCTCATCCGCCCTCTCCCGGCCCTAGTGGGGCCATCGTGCATAAACAGTTAATATCGTGCTCTGCCACACCAGTCTGGCAAGGTGCAGTCATTGTTAAACTACCATCAATACTGAACGGCTCATTTATATTGACTACCTGGCCATCCGCAGCCATATGTGAATCCCTCGACGTTGGTGCAAACGCAGAAAGCCATTCTTTTCTGGAAACGCCGCCCTGGACGTAGCCTTCTAATTTCGCCTTACCAGATGCCCCACCGACCTCAGTCCTGGCAATGGTAAGGGCGCGGTTACGCGAGAATCCGGAATATAGGTCCTCGATACGATCTGCCAATTTTGATATCCCCTCCCCCTGCTTGAGGCCTTCATTGACAACTCGCTTGATCTCATTAGCTGTGGCGACCGATATATTCTTACCGTTTCGCGCAAGATTCTCCGCCAACCACTGTTCCACCCCAGGACGGTTGATATTGAAAAGAGCATCAAGCCCGACTTCGTCCAGTGCGGCCTGGCCGAAATCAACTATGAGACCAACATTGACCGCATGCATTTCATTCGCGTAATTAACCCCCTCCTCAACTTCGTCAAAGAGGTTCATCTGGTCCGCATTGAGCTTATACTCCATACCAGACGTGGTAAACGACCCCTTCCACTTATCGAGCGCATCGAGGACTCGTTCTTTTTGACCATCGAGGTGGGCCACCACCGCGGTCTTATACCGGCGTTCCCACTGTTGCCTGCGCTCCTCGTTACGCAGGAACGCGGCAACCCGGTCTTTCTGCGTTGGATAAAGTGACCCATTTGGCTTCGCCCGATACTGGAGGAACTTCGTCCCCTCATCCTCTGCGGGTTTGCCCCCGCTCGATAGCGGGATGAGGTTGAACGGGATGAGCACGACATCGCCGCCCTTGATATCATCAAGCCCGACCGCCTGCCGTTTTTCATTAACCGTCATCCATACCGCTAGATTGAGCCTGGTATAGAGCTGGTTTTCATCTTCGCGGAGGGCCTGGATATGTCCGTACCCCAACTCAAATGCATAACCATCTAGGCCGAACTTTGGAATTACGAATTTATTTATCCCATCGATGAATTTCTCCATATCCGGGATGACCTTCTCATGGTAAAGGGCCTGCCGGGCCTCCTTGTAATTTGAATATTTCGACGTGTCCGGATCACCGAGAAGCTGCGATGGAACGCTGAAGACATTACATATTCGCCTGGCTAGCATACCCTCGCCGCCAAGCCAGTCGAGATCACGGGGGTTGAAGGATAACTGAGTGTAGTCCATCCCCTCGCCGGGCAGGAACGCGACCTTGCCCGCATTCTGGGCACCACCATATTTCTGCTCCCAATCATCGAGAAGCTGCTTGATGGTGTCCTCAGACAGGCTTGTAAGCCCCTTGATGCCGACTATCCCGGCGGGCACCCCGTGATTGTCGAATATAGCGTCATTCCACTGGTAGAGCTTATTATGAGCATCCACGGCTCTGGCAACAGCCCGCAGCGGAGGCATCCCCTGAAAATCCTCAAGTGGATCGGGATATTGCCAGTGGTAAAGTTCATCGGTTGAGAAATTGATATTATTGTAAACATAGTGATCAACGAGCTTATCAACCGCAACTATTTGAACTTTGTCGGGACGGATCAGCCATAATTCTCCCTCTCGGGCCCGGTCATACCCCTCAACGCGGACGTTGCCGACTGCTATCGCCCGGACATATGCCATCCCGGCTATATTCATATGCAGCATCCAGTGCTCGATAAAATCCGCCTGTCCTTCATTGGGATTGGGTGATAGCAGGAGATTTACAAGTAGCAATTCTTTACCACTGGGACTTTCGACAACCTCACCGTTCTTGGTGAGTACGATATTTATTTTCTTCGCCGCACCGCATATCTGGTCAAGGCAGCCATAGACAACCGGGTTCATCCGGAAGCCTTCCTTGGCATACGTCTCGAAGTTATACGCCCGGCTGTAATTAGTCACCCCGGTAAACAGGTAACCAACCGACTTGCCCGCCCTGCGGAAAATGGATTGAATGCGGCTGAATAGTCTCACTATTTAACACCCCCCGGGATATACAGAAACGGCAGGGATCTTTTGATCCCGACAGTTCCCATAACCAAGTAGCGGAGAGCATCGACCTCATCGTCTTTTTCCTTTTTCGGCTGAGCCTTGGTAGCCCTGTCATTCCACTCATATGTCTCGACGCCGCTTATAAGCGCAGTGCAATCAGAATCAATGACAATCCCAGGCATATCCTCCCGGGCAAAACATCGCTTGACCTGGAGGATGCCGTCCTCGACATTATTCAGTTGTGTGCGATCTGTAGAGGATGGTTCATAAACGGGGATGCCGTAATTCCGGAACAGTTTTTTATTCCCCGCGCCTGAAGGATCACAGTATGCCATCCCAACTTTGCGACCCTCCAAACGTTCCAGAACGAGTTTGACCTGCTGCTCCGGGTCGAGATTCGGCGCTGATATCTCATCGAAAATATTCAGTTGATCTCCATCAATGACCTGACCGAACAGGCATACGAAGTTGTGGATAGTCCCCCAGTCGATCCCTAGATAAATCGGGAGGTCATCCCTGAATTGAACGCTCCGTACATGCCAGGGCGCTCCATCCCGGAGCGGCCGCCAGTTGTCGTAAATCGCCCCGGCCATCGATACGAACTGTGCAAGGACTTCTTGCTCATAAAGCTGATAACAATTAGCCCGGATGCATTCATCGCGGTACTCGAGGAGCTTCTGCACGTCAAGGTATGGGTTGTCAAAACTGGTGGCGTGTGACGTGAAATACAACGGGTCAACCTTCGCCTTCTCGGTCCAGGACTCATATGTTTGGGTATAGTGATTGAGCCGCCCCCTGGGGGTTCCGATGAGCCCTATTATCCCACCGGTGTCAAAAGTCGTCGGCTCAATTATCTGCTTCAGTACCCCCTCACGTTCATCCGCATGCTCATCAGAGACATTCAGTGTGACGCCCTTGCCCTGCAGCGCTTTGGGATTATCGGTCGTCTTGCATTCGATCCTCGAGTTCCAGGGCATCTCGATATATCTCTGGTCAGCCCGGGCATATTTCGGCGTGTAACCATATATGCCGTCGTCGACAACCCAGTGCCAGATATATTCAAACACCGGGTCAGTGAGACTGAACTCCGGTGCCGTGATACGAATCAACCGTTTAGGTAGCCCCATTACCGGGCCGAATCCCCCATCCGCTACGCATTCATCAGCCCAGGCTATTGATTTACCCCCCCGGCGCCCCCATACCGATGCCAGCCGTGTCGCCCCTCTGAATATGGCATCGTGGAGTTCCTGTTGCTTCGCATGGGGTTCATAGCCGGTGCGCTTCCTCAACCGTTGCTGAAACAGTCGGCGCTTGATTCGATAAACCAGGACATCCCGGTCAATCGTCTTGACCGTCGGTATTTCCATCGCCGGATGCGTCATATCCGTTTCCATGGAACTTTTCAAGCGCAGCGTCAACCCGCGCGGCGATATCCTCCTCGTCTGCTTCCCCAGGCGGAGTCAGGTCGTTTATTTCATGGCGCTGGGTCGGGGATGGGATGTCGAGCCGCCGATACTTGATATCCTGAAGGGTCTTTAATGAACTGGGGAGTTGAATCAAATCTTTTGCGGTAAACTGGTCTTCAACTACTGCCCTGGCAATTCGGCGAACCATCCCGTCACAGGCATTATCGGTAAGTAAATCGAATTCAACTTTACTGGCAACCTGGGTTTCAAGGGTGCGCTCAATGGCCTCCTGCCTGAGCCGTTCCCGATATTCCTTCCGCTTGGCTGTCCAATTTCTCTCAATAGCCACCTTTGTTAAGCGGCTCTCTGATACCCCATATTTACTGCATAATTCGCGGTAGGTAATATTCCCTACTACGTATTCGGTCTCAATTGCATCCCAGTCATATATAGCTGCTGTACTCATATACCTGTTACTCTTATTTACATACTTACTACTACTCCCCCTTATCTTAGTATTAACTCTTATAGAATTTATTCTTTATATAGGCACATAAAAAAAGCGCGAAACCAAGCTAACGAGGCGTACCCCGCAGCGGTTTCGCGCTGAACAGTCGCATGTTATTCAGTTTTAAGGTTCAGCCCCCTGAAGTGGGATATACTACATGAGGGGTTATTTGTCAAGGTTGTCCCCGTTTTCTTGCACTATGATAATCAACCGCTGCCCATATTTACTATCCTCGATGGTCGATTTTACAACCCGGAGCCTGTTCTTGTCCAACCAATCTCGGTTGTCATCAATCATTCGGCGTTGGCAGGCAGACAGTTTTTCAGGGGTGGTGCTCAAACTACCTTTTCACCTCACTTTGTCGATTGCATCGCGTTCCGATTTGTATTCATAGGGCCACAACCTTGTTTCTTTAAACCAACCTGCCTCCCATTCACCGGAGCCTTTGCCACCAAGTAAATAATACCAATGTCCGTCCATAAATTTCATATCCGTGCAGATAGCGCATATCCCCACATCACCCATCGCCTGTATCCGGGGTGTTACCGCTCCCCACATACCACCCAGTTGCTCCCTTGCCGAATATTCAAGCCTATCACCAATGTTAAACATCGGCTTATGGATATGCTTTTCTTTCTTCTTTTTAAAAAACCACATTATCGTTTCACTCCCCAGAAATAAAGGTCTTTGTTATCCCGGCCAATATGAAATGAGAACCGGTCAAATAAATTACTTGCCCAAACCGACCTGAAATCAGCCTCAGTTAGGTTCTGGTAATATTCCCCGTCAATTGGCGGACCGTTCTGAAACATGCTATGCGGTTCCCGGCTTCCCGTGGCACATGTGATTATTATAAGCCCATTCGGTTTCAACATTCGATACATATTACGCAGGCTATCCGGCCAGTGCTCATCGTGTTCAAGGACTTCGGTACATATGATGGTATCATAAGTCTCGGCCTTGGCCTTCCAATCGTGAATCGCACAGACAGTGTCGACATTATCGCCGGGCTGGATATCGATGCCGGTATAATCACATTTATGAAACAGAAACCGGTTGTTTCCATTCAGGTCCAGGGAGCCGCAATCGAGGACCTTCGCTCCCGCGAAAGGACGGTAAAACGGAAAATACTGCTGCTTCACTCGGAGGCAGAATATTTGTTGTTCAGGGTGCATCTCTTCCTCACTTAACGATATTCCCCGCCAGCCGGGTCTTTTCGAAATGGTCCTGTCCCAACCACCATGGATCGGGTATCCAGAAATCGATAGCATCCTCATCCCGCCGGTTGCTGCATGTATTTGTCCTCATATGCTCAACATACCAGCGCTCCCCCTCATGCAGTCCAAAGTAAACACCCTCCTCGAAGCGGTCATGGACCTCACAATTCACCTTTTCCAATTGCCGGACCAGCATTATTCTGTATGTGGCATCCTGACAACCGCGTCGGCCCCATTCAAAATCGCCGGGAATTTCCGGGTAATCGGCACCGTATATGTGATGCCAAAGGGATTTGGCGACTTTATAAAGCGGTTTCCGATACCCCACCATCGTCCCGAACGGCGAGCGGTAATTCTCGCGCAGCAGAGTCGTCCGTGTCATATGACGGTTTTTATAATTCCAGACAATTGCCTTCTTATACTCCATCAATGCATTGATAGCAGTACTGATATAGCCCGGAGTAAACTTATCATCCTCATCGAAAATAGCGACGACATCCTCGGTAGCGCTTTCAAAGAAATTCATTAGTTTATGCAACCACAGTTCCGGCCAGGTCCCATTTACGTTTAGTTGTATCAACCTGATATCGAGGTCTGTCGCTATAAATGGCTGTTCATCGTTCTGGTAAATTAAATATTGAGTGATTAAATGGTGCGGGTAATCCTGAATATACGCATGGAAAAGGGCATTCTTAGTAAATGGCGGGACATAAGCCATTGTGAGTAGTGCCACGGTCGGCAGTTTATGATCACGATAAGCGTAAGGCTCAGTGAGTTGTGTATCGCTGAGTGTCGAAACGCGCATCCCATGGCCGTGCATCCATCGGATAACCCCGTCGAGTGCATCACGCGAATCCCATATAGTCCCGTGTCTATCATCTCGATTTCCCGGCGCATTTGAACCATCAGCATGTTTCTGCCCTGACATATCGACCCCCACGAGGACGGCATGTTTAACTCCCTGCCGATGGCATAGGTCAAGTGCTATCCCGGCGATAGTTTCATCCGGCCTGAACTTATCTGGGACTTGTCTAAACCCATATTCCCGCTGCTCACATAACCTGAAAATATAATCCGGTTTGTGCATCTTTGCCCGATCACGAACCGCATACGACCAGATACGTTTTATATCATCCCTCTTAGTCCTGTTAAGTGCCTCTGCAAACCATTTTATGCAGTCAGGCCGTTCAGCACAATCGCCATCGGCCACCAACCAAAATTTAAATTTCGTCTTTGGAAAAAGGACAGCCCTGTTGAGGCCGATGCAGCAGGCAGTTTCCGGGATGCGTTTAATAACCCTCCCATAATTCGGCCCGGAACCGACAATAAAAACCTCTTTAGGGAGCCGGAGATCAGAGTCGATTACCCAGGGGACGGCCTCCGATTCCCTGACAATTATATCGGGCATAATCGGTGATAAAGCTAAATCATCTTCATCTGGCATATGGTCCCGGAGAAATAAAACCTTCGTCCCCTGCCTTTCCAGTACGTTGATAAGCCAATCCATAATGGGTTTGAATTTCTGGTATTCCCCATCGAGCCGAACCCCCACGAGATATATCGTCTCTGCACCGAGATAATGCGCCAGTTGCATCGCTGCCCCGACGCTCGTAGCTTGCATCCGTAATACTCCTCGCGCCTTATCCAGTGGCCCTGCATCCTGGAGACCCATATCTGTCCCGATGTGAAAGTAGGTTTGCACCCATTGTTCCGTCTCGAGGTAGCTCTCAGCAAAAACGGGAACCGGCATACATCCTGGGCGTATCCCGTCCGGGCCGATGTCATAGCCCGAGTTCTTGATATTCTGTTTCCAGCGTCCGAAATAAGTGGTGTTTATCACATTCGGGTCTGCCACAAACCAAATGTTTTTCTGAGGCAGGTCCCAGGCTATAGATTCATTGACGCATATCGTGAACCCATTCCTGGGAATTGCATCGAGTACCTCCTCGCCTTCGGCTGCCGAACCCACAATATAGACTGTTGCTGGTAAGGTTAGCTTCGCTGTAAGGATGTTATATTTAAGACTGCTCATTACGCCCATTTAACTCCTTAATAGTATTATTATGCTCTTTTATTAATAAATCAATCAGCATCCGTTGCTCTTCGGCTCGTGCATCGCGGATATAAATATGCTGCTCCATCGCCGCAAAAGACAATTCATAGGCTGCAATTTCATCCGCCTTGAATTCAGTGTTTATAAGGACTCCACATATGCAGCCGAAGATAAAAAAGGAAATAATAATAACTATCAACCCGATCCTGATATCCATCATTTATACCTCGTCCACTCTCGCTTGCATTGACAGCAGAAATAGTCGAAATCAACATTATGCTCGTTCCTGGCAAACCGCCTCGTAGCCGTATTCCATGTATCTCCACAATCAGGGCATTTGGTCAGCCTACCCTTGAACCCGTGTGGCTGTTTTGGTAGCCGGGCTCTTTTCTTGGGGGTGAATTCAAGTTTGAGCTGTTCCCGCTCCCACTGGGCTAGTTGTTCATCTGTCCAATTAACCATCAGCCTTTCTCCCGTCGATAAAGTACTTTCCGAAATCCCGCAGTAGCCGGTCAATTGCGAGATGAGTGTGACAAAATTCACCATCAGCGCAGTAGCAGAGGAAGGTTATTTTCTCGGCGCCAGCGTCGCGGAGACCTTGTATCCAGACCTTAATGTCTCTCTCATACGGGAAATCAAAGACGTAATAGAGGTCCTTATACCGCTCCTCACCGATTTCCCCCGTTTTTAAATCCTCCACGAGTTTGCGGCTTGGGCTGAACAG